>Ga0209782_1001577_pt1 | contig 12044 bp, 10 predicted proteins | sample WorMetmaBAHAMAS1_FD_187390 | JGI IMG/M metagenome (GOLD analysis project Ga0209782, IMG submission 187390) | Marine gutless worms symbiont microbial communities from Max Planck institute for Marine Microbiology, Germany - Inanidrilus... | ecosystem: Host-associated > Annelida > Digestive system... | reverse complement strand
TATGTAATAAATAAGTGACATGTGTTTATAGTTGTTTGTGGATCGTAGTGTCATTTATTGTCGTTTCTTTGCGGAATTTTTTTTCAAAACATGGTATATTGTAATCAGAGTCACTATAGAAGTGACGTTTGTTTGGTTTGTTTATGCGACAAGTCGCAGCGTGCTACATACACTGCAACTTTGTCGGGCGACAAGTTTGCGTGTCAGAGTTGCACAATAAAATTGCAGGTCTGACATCACACTAAGAAAAAGAAGCCAATATCAAGTTGATTGTGCCATGAATAGAGTTTTGAGTTAGTGAAATTCGAGTCGAGTTGAGTTGAAAACCACAGCTTTCAATAATCAAACTTTATATCAGTTCTGTAGTATACATATTTTATGTTTGACAGTTTGTAGCATCAACATTCTGGACTCTTTATGCCATTGATCGTGAGTTGGTTTATCCAGCTTCTATCGACAAAATCGTTCCTCTGTGGTTGAATCACATGTGGGTGTGTAGCTGTGTGATCTTGTGTATATTTATTGTAAGAACAGTTGTGGTTCATATACAGAGTGGTCCAGAAAAAATTGCACAAAGTTGTTGCATCAAAACTTTGCATCCATGAGTAAGTAATTGCATCACACTGTTGTCACCAACAGAAATCAATTAATAACTTTAAAATTGAGAAATTTTGATATTGCATTTAAATATCTTTAGTTTAGAAGCAGGTAACTAAGCTAGTTAAAACATCAGTAGTTATAACCAGCAACAATTTTTTGTCTGGAAATGTTTAATAATTATTAATTGTGTTGTGTTATTGTCATGATATACTTCCTTTCGGGCAGCTGTCCGGCTCTACTTGGTTAATTTTATGTGTTTTTATGGTTGCTTTAATGAGCAAATAAATGATAATGACGAACTGTTTCAAGGCAAAATCACAGCATAAATATGGTTTGCAACCAGCATGACATCACAGAATTAACAGATTATTGTGGGCCCACTGTGAAAATGAATGGCCAACAACAGTTGTTTGGACCACTGGTCAATAGCAATGTTTGATTGATTGTTCGCTGATCATGTCTCAGCTGCAGCTGTTTAGAACCCGTTTCAGATGTGTTGGTGGTAAAATCAGTTTCTCGCAGGAGATAATGCAGTGTCTTAAAACCATTTCCGCAGTCTGACAATTATTCTGTCAACCGTCCAACGTTTTTCAGTTAGTAAAGTTTTGATTAACAATCGATTTTCAGCAGCAAAAAGTGCCATGTTTACGTCACTGATTATGTGTAACTGCATTAAGTCTTATTTGTGGAGTCAAAACCAGATTACGGTTAGGGTTAGTAGGGTTAGGGTCAGTAGGGTAAGGACTGGGGCTAGGGTTAGTTCTAAGGTTAGGAGCCAGTGTAAAATTTGGCTTATACTTCAGTACTAGTCTTGACTCCACAAATAAGACTTTACTGTGTAACTGCTTCTGACTGTTTAACAAATTATCTAACCACTACCACTTATGCATATTTGTCATTCATTAGTAGAAAGTAATCACTGCTAAGCATATTGGTGCAAGCAGTGTGTTTCTGTGGCAGATAATTCAAACGTTGTCATATGCAAAACTTTGTGCAATTTTTTGGACCACTTTGTATGTATAAAAGTAAGTAAGTATTTACTTATTTACTTACACAGTGTATATAGTGTATGGTTAACATTAACTACCCAGCTATTAGTAGTCACAAACACATGTTCACATAACAACGTTACGTCACGTGCGTGACGTAATGTTGCAGACTTTGACTCCGGTGTTTGATGTATCATTTATATGCTGACCTGTCGTGGTTCCTAGGCCTAAATGCCGTTTATGTTAAGCAGTGCGTGGTGTGACTGTGATGTGATGATGTCATTTCATGCGAGTACGATTGATAGGCTTATTCGATCCACAACAAGTAACAACACCGCACGAAAAGTGAAAACACGCATGCATTTAACACAGCTAAAACTTCATTGTGAGAGACATTTGCATTTATTTTATAGCATTCTAATACGTGTACCAGAACTATAGATGCAGCTTCTGGATGACAATGACATAATCCAGTGACACAGTTAGGCAAGTGTTGAATGTTAATTTACATTTGTATAAATTTTAACATAACATAACAAAAAGAACTACTATTTACAACAGCAACTTAGTACATATAGACCTAAACAAAAAAAAACCGACGACAGATTGATACCCAATAAGTTTAAATAGGTTACCGTTGACCAGAGGTTGTCTACAGTCTACACCCTGTGTTTCAGTCTGGTTCAAGTTAATTCAGATCGGCCCTGACCCAAATTTAGAACTGAAATTGGTTCTAACTGTGTCTAGTATTCCACACAGAAATTGTGTTTCTATCTTTTGTACTCATAGCTGTATAATGATCTATGTTTTATGATAATATCAAACTGTGAATGTTGCAGCACACTAATATATTGGTATTTCTTGTCGTTGAACGATTTTTCGTCTACCACAAGTATCCACATCAGATCTATGGTCTCTCTGGTCTTCTTGGATTTGCTGTTACTTACCAGCTGTGGTTTGTGTTACGATTAAACAATATTGAACTTAAATTTAACTTTCAGTCATAGAATATGTCTGACCAAAATTGCTGTGTTAAAGTAGAACTGCTGGGAGGTCATCACCAAGCCAAATATTGCATGGCGACCAGTCAAACTGCTGCTGAAATATTGGATTTATCCAGTTTTAAAATGGCATATATCTACCGTCTTGGAATTTTTAAAAATTCAAAATTTTAGTGGCCAGTTGTGGTTCATTATGTGGTGATCGGTCAAACTGTCGCCAAGATATCTCGATGTGTCACGTAACGTGGCAGCTATCTGGCATCTTGGATTTGTTCTATATATATATATATTACTGTCTTTAAAACTCTTGATAGGACTATTCATTGGTTTTTGTTGTTTTGCATAATTTGGTTAGAATCCATAGAGTAATTTTGATAATATGCAGTGTATCATATTTTGCAAGTTTCATTTGAACCTGTGAGAGTTAGAGGCAACCAGAATCATTTCTGGTCGGTTTTGAGATATTACTAATATTACTATATTTATAATCAAAATTATCTAGTGGATATTTGTGTGGAAAGTTAAATAAGAAATATTACTAAAGTGTTTAATTTTGAAGTTTGTGTTTTAAATATTTTGAAGAATGCGTAGTGCAAGACATGACAGTGTCGGTTGGCTTAGCTCTGCATTTGCAATCTTGATGCAGCTGGTTATGATAAGTGATGACTAGGTCGACTGGGTCAAGTGTCACCATACATTTGACTTGCAGCATGCATAAAATGTGACCAAGTCGACCTGGTTGCCTTGTTGACCTGCTTTCCATCTTCCGAGTGCGACACAGTTTGCAGCTGGCATAATTAGCTATGTCGACTTGGTCACGTCTTACCCGTCATGATGCTTAGCTACTGATTGGGTAACAAACAACTGTTTGACTTATTTTGGCAGTTTTTACTGTCAGTTACACAGAGTCATTATTTTTGGATGCATGAGCTGCTCTGTCTTGGTTGCCACTGGTGCATATATTGATGTGTGGTTTCACGTGAGTCCCTTTCTTGTCAATGAAAAATAAACCCAGTTTAAGACCTTTATAGCTGGACTAGTTAAACTAGTGATACTGAAAACTTACTACTAAAACTTGAGTCTTTAATTTTAATGTACGTTGACTACTTTTAGTACATGGGATGGCCAGATGCATAATCTATGTGTGTGTGTTTTTTTTTCTCAGAGTCCTGTGCACCAGAATTTACTTAAATCAGCACGTTATTGGCTGAATTATTGAAAAATAAAAATCTGGGTGCTTTTGGAGTGCATTGCATGCAGTTATTTGGGACTAAAAGATGTAGTCATTTGTCATGTGTGATGTGGTTGTTTACGTTTTAGGATGTTCTGGATTGCATATTATGCGGACTTTTGGGTGTATCCGGTGCTTCAAGTGCTTGGTTGGCCAGCACGCATTCTGTTTCTCGTCGTCTGTTGGCTGCTACTGTTTGTCTGCTATTTTGCTGGTGAAGCACTTACCAGCCTTCTCTGGCGTGAGTATTCTTTGCTAGCTAAACCAGCACTTGTTTTGCTTTAGATTTCCTTATTTTTTCAATGCTTTACAACAGTATAGGATTTATAGGCTGGGCAGCCATTTTGTGCATTTTACCATTTACCTTGTGTATATTTTTTTGCAGGTGAATCAATTAGACCATAATTTATTTTTTGAATTTTGTCAGTTGCTGCCTGTTTTCTGTACATTTTAGACTTTCTTATTGTGTTCTAAAGATAATCATTTGCAATTATGGTGATAATTATGATTATCACATATGATTAACTACAATTATGAGCTAATATTGCTGTTTAATTTGGCATATATTATCCTGGTACCAGTAACTGTAAAATGTGTGCATAATTTTTAACCTCATTGTATATTTATACAGACAAACCCATTTATTTTTGATGAGGGCATCGCTGAAAGAGTATATCTCAGGTTTACAAAAGTGTTCTTTTAGTGGTGTTATTTACTGCATAAAAACTTAATACTCAGTTTGCATGCAGTTAGGTTCCATTTTTCGTCTTCACAGACAACTGTATTATTTCACTGACTGTAACTTTTACAAGGACTGTGTCTCTCAGTAATCCATCTTTGTAGCTTTTTTCGGCACCTGTACATTATTTTTTGTCTTCTCATTACTGACACATACTTCTTTTACGTCTGTGCAATAGGTTCGTTTTTCAGTGCTGATATGTTCTTTCTCTCTCTTCATTCAGGTGACCAGAATTTCTTTGCTGGTTCTATCTTCAGCAATATCTGAGTTTGGTGGATGAAGTTTCTGCTCTTCTTTACCTTTACTATAGAATGACTCAATTTATGTATGTGTCAGATTTTTCACACTTTCAGTCTCTTCAAATTGTGCCAAGAAATGTGTCTGTTCACTCTTATCATGTAACGTCCCTTTGCCTCAGATTTAGGCCTTTGTAATAGACTGTTAATGTTAAAGCGGTTATCAACAAGAATGATGCAACCTTGGTTATTTAGAAATTGAGGACACCTTTTTGTCCATCCACTGATTAGTGGTTTTGATTTCCAGCACGGGTTTTGTTATATTTGTGTCAATAGTAACTAAAGCTCTAAAATGCATTGTTTTGGAGATACGAGCGTGTGATAGGACATATAGGTAGACAGTGAGGATGTCGTATGACTGAAATATTTGAGTTGATTAATCACTATGGCAGAATTAGTCAGTTAATCATGGATTAGTGGATGACAGCAGTTGTATATATGTGAATTTCTTGATGCAGGTGCTGAATCAGCTCACGTTGCTGCTGTGAAAGCAGAATAGACATCATTGGTCGTTTGTCACCAGAATTAGTTAAATTGTTTCAGCACATGTACATTATTGTTTAGCCTCATTATTATTCTGTATGCCAGCAGCGATATGTTTTGCTGCAAACCAGCTCTCAATAATATGGAAATGCACATACATAACTGTTAATTAATTTAGAAACCATTGAGGGCTTCTGTTCGACCATCCTGTAGATGCTATTTACTCTGCGACATCATAGTAATTGGAGGTGGTATGTCAAATGACTTCAGATTTTTTTTGCAAACAGTTGAAATAATCTGAAGGTCCAGCTAACCCGGGTGCACCTGAAAAAAATATCGTTGAAAGTCCTGGAATTCTCAAGTCCCAGAAGAGCGGTACCCTGTGTGAACAACTTGTCTGTAATATGCTTAGTTACGGTACGTGTTAACAAAGGACTGCACACAGTTTTTTTTTAACCACTTACACTATTAGTCCACAAGTGCAGTGAGTCGTAACTGCCTTTATAATCAAAAAGTAAATGCTATGTTGTTTTACTGGTTTAGTTATTGTCACTGTTGTTGCTTATTTAAACTTTTAATTTCTTACAGTTACCACAATGGTCTGTCTTTACTGTGTAACAGAATGCAATAGTCATACTATGGGTACTTTTTGTGCTTGCTGTAGTTTTTTTAACATATATTTCATCACTTTGTGCCTTCTTAGTTGCTATATCGTTGTATTTTTGGGTGTTGCAGTATGGCAGATTGAAAAGTTATATTGCATTATCACAGTTTTTTGGCCTTGTTTGACCACAAAAAAGTCATTGCAAAGCTTCAGTCTGTGTTACTTGTACCCGACATTAGCGCAATTTGTTATTTCACATGACGAGTTGTTACTGTGCCGGTGATGTGTAACTATTGTTAGTGAGTACTACACTGCTGTGTTGTATTACCTCAGCTGTGGACGTTGTGTAAACATTCTACTGGTATGGCAGTGTCTTCAAGTCATTGCTTATGATTCCCAGTTTTGTTTGTTTGTCAGTACAATTACTGAAAGAAGCTGTGGATGAATATTCACAAAATTTTTGACAGACAGGTGCTTTGATTTTAGAGATTGGAAGTCACTGTGTGGAGGAAACATTACTGATGTGTATTGTAGTGGTGAAAACCACTATAAGGAACAAGAAGCATTTGAAAAATGTTGGGCCCATTCGCCACTGCGAGCCGCCGCACGCGCTGTTTTACATTGCCATTCACCAGGTGTTGCTACTGTCGCACGCCGCCACTGTCGCATGCCACCTGCGCATCGATGTCCACAACAACAACGAAAACGCGTGACAGATGGGACCGCTATGGCCGCATGGAATGGGCCCAATCAGAACATGATTTTGACCAGTTGCACACAAAATTTACAAAGAAGTCTTAACAGCAGCGGTGGACTACCGTAATGGTTAGGCCAAATAAGGACGTGTCTGTGGCCCAAGTTTCCTGGCGACCCATGACTCAGTAGGCTTGGGTGGGCTCGTTTTTTGTGAGTTGATAAAATTTGAAATCACAGTCAGAGCCACTCAGTATGTAAATGCTATCAGTTCATTGAAGTGGCAGACTAATCTAGTAGCCTCATGGCTACCAGAAACTGATAAAATTAAGTCACAGAAATTTTGATAAGAAATTTTGCCAGCATATTTGCCAAGAATGCCACACTCTTTGGCTTTGACATATGTAGTGGCAGCAAAGCAAACTGCATGCTGCGGGTGAAGTCTGCCATTCACGAATGCATTGTAATGTTGTTTTACTGTGATTGACCTAACAGTGTCCTCTTTCACTCATAATCAACAGAGCTGTACCATAGAACTGTGGCAGAAAATTCAGTGAAATGTGCGTAACCAGATGGCTTCTTTGGCCTTAAGATTTTACAAAATTTAATGTTGGCCGGGGCTCTGCCCCAGACCCTTCTTACGATAGGCCCCTAGTCGGCTGGACCCTCTCCCCATTTCCCACCCCCTCAAAGGCGTCAAGACCAAGCACACAGACACTGAGGGGCCGGTAGAATGATTGGTGTCTAGGTAGGGCCCATTGCTTGCACGGTTGTTAGTCCGACACTGCTTAACTGAGTGGTATTTTTGTTTTTGTTTATTTTGTTATTTTGTGTGATACATTGAAGGTAGAATGTGCGTTAGATATCAGATTTGGTTTCAGCTGATATTTATGCACATTTACAAATTATATTACTCACTATTCACTTACCGGTACTTGTTGTGTTAGATACATAAGTCTTATCAGTTACATTGTATGATTTTATTTTGTTTTTTTTGGTGACTGATGTTTCAGATGACAGGTTGTTAAGTGACTTTGGTTTTGTTATATGCAGAAAATTAGAGGAGTTTGTACCTCTGGCAATATTATGAACTTTATTTTTTACTGTGGTGTGATGCATTGCATGTGTCGGCATATTTTTTTGTGTGTGTGCTTTGTTAGCATTTGAACTGTCAGCTAGTTTACTTTATTTTGATTTTTCCTCTGCTTGCATGTGTTTGTCTGGGACTGACATTAGAAATCTGGTATCTAGTGAGTAATGGCCCTTCCTAACCCTTTTTATCTGACACATCTTCCTAAAGTCCATTCAACATGTGTAGTAGGTATGTGTTAATAACAGATTATTGTTAAATTTTGTATCATTTAAGTCTACTTCAAATGCCACACTATTTATTTTTCTACTTAGTCTAGTTAATTGCTAGTATATTTTTCTTCTATATCTGTGTGTTATTGACTGAGTAATGGAATCTACTCAGCGGTACAGTTCTCACCTTGGCAATTTTATTTCTGGCATCTGGTTGTGGCATCCTCATCATACGTTGTGCGTGGCACATATTTGTGCTGAGGCACTTTAATGGGTAAGCATTTACTGGCATTGTTGAGTTACCATTCTGATAGGAGTCCAAATCGTGAATCCAATGGTGAATGAAGAAAGGATGGTGCCAGATGCTTTGAGTTCCCTTTATTCTTTGATGTTATTGGCCCGTGAAAAATTCATGTGCTGATTATCGACAAAGATTCTCGTTGGGAAGAGCTGTACTAAGAATCAAATCGAACCATCTGCTACTAGGTCAGGATCATATGGAAAATGGCCATCAATGCGGAGTTGGTGATGGTAATGGTGATGGTGACATGTGTTTACTGTGCTTCTTCACATTCCTGTGATCTTGGGAGGACGTTAAATGGCACTCAGTGTCTTTCATAATTTGTGTGCCGAGGTTTACTGGTTCAAATAGCACACTTCTTGGAGCGTGTTAATGGTTTTTATGCGTAATATTATATTAATAGCCAACTGGGTTCTAAATTTGAGCTGAATGACAGTAAGGGCAATGGCATCTTGCATGTAAAAACCTTACCGCTTATTCGAAAAGGTTCTCTTCCGGTACAGATGCAGTAGGACAACCATTGAGAATTTACACTAATACAGGTTGACCAGATAAATGGCTGGTAAAACACAGATGATGTTGATAGATTTGCTAGTACTTTCTATTGCCATTCGAAGCCAATATGTAATGGAAACCTCTCTGAGGCTTATTGGTGCAGTGTACGTACAAAGTGTAAATGTGGTAAGTAGTTTAGCAAACTCATAAATAATAACAGGCACTCGTTGGTAAGTTGCACTATTTAATTTAAACACTTGCATTCCAGATATTTTTAATTGTGGTCTGGTGCTTTTTAATAGTGAATGTCCTGTTTTTTTTATATTGTCCTGTACAACTTAGCAGTAGCTTTTGTAAGAGCCCATTCTGAGGAAGAATTCATGTACGCAGAAGCAATTTTTGGTTTGAAAGTTCGGTTTAGTTTCTTAGTGTGGTGAGTGTTTGCTGTTAATGTGAACAGTTGATGTCAGTCAGTGCATTCAGTTTTTGTAGCGTTTCTGAGATAGCAGAGAACAGCTAGTGATTCTGTGACTTTGCATATCACTTGTGAGCCGATATTTTTCTGTGTGTTGTGTATTCTTGTATTTCCAGTCCTTGTTATTCGCCACTATTATACAAAACTAGAGATACCGCTGTCCTGGCTGCTGGTTTATTGTTATTGCTACAATTTGATAGCATCAGTTATTGCTGTTATGCAATGCCGTAAGTTGTTGCCTTGAAGGCTGCTTTGACAGCATTACTTGTAATTGGGAAGCATTGTGGTTACTGTTAGGCCTACTATCTCTGGGCTGCCAAAATGCTAGTTAATCTCTTGAAGTTTTTGGAAATAAAGATATAATATCACTTAATTGGTGCAAAATAGAGACATACAGTTACAACGGATGACCTAGGAAATGATATATGGCCTGTCGAATGACATGATTACCGGTGGCTTTGAGCTTTTCGGTCACTTTTGCAGTTTGAAACCTTTCTGATACCCACAACTCTTGAAATACAGCATGTTTTGACTGCATTATGTTACATGTAAATGAGAAAGTGCATGAGTGTTGTGATTTCAACTTTACTGTCGAGTGTTAAAGATTCTCAAGGTCATAGACAGTCGCATACACTGCAAAAGTGGTAAATTAAATTTGTGAAACAGTGCTAGATAGAGACGTTGTAATAACAGGCCGCCAACAGAAAATGATATGTGACCTATCTAATAGCAGCAATTGCATTGACCTTGAATGTATTTGGTCATTTCTTGATTTCAAGCCTTTATAAATGGAATTTTTCGTACATTTTTGCACCAATTGATTCAGGGACCGGTCGAGAATTCCCGTTCGGTTGTGTTCACTCCTCATCTGGTTCAGTTCACAGGCCTTTCGGTGTATCAACCCACCGAAGGGAAAGCCTTCTCACACAGCTCCATGTTGGTCCATCACGTATGGCTTCTTCAACCGAAATGCCACCAAAAGAGTCATCAAGTGAGAAGTCTCCTGATCTAGCTCCAGAGGAGACCCACAATCTGTTCTTGTCAGACGTCATACGTCTCGTTTCGGTGCCAAATATTTCACGCATACGCCACCACGTCCCCAATCAGGCATGTGTTTTGAGTTTGGCATGCAGGGAGTCATTTCCGACGTAATCACCCACGCCAATTTTTTGTCAGTCAGTTCAGGGTTTTGGGGTTCTGACCCCCGAAATTTTGCTATATCCACAGCAGTGTAAGCACTGCCGTGCTACACTGTGATATGAAGAACCCAATTTGAACTGTGGAAATGATGATGAGACAATTCTGGCTCTGTTGCAAGGCGCAAATACCATACAAATTGTCTTTTTTTCATATCACAAACCATGTTATGGGCTCTACGGGGAGAAGAAACATGAAGTACTTAACATGTTGCAGTGACAACTGCACACAAGGACAAGCTACGGCACGAAGGCTTAGTAGAGAGTCGTTTTGTGATGGCAACTTGTCACTCAGCTGCGCAGTTGCGTCAGCAGCGTGTTAATAGCCAGTCAAAGCGAACCCTTCATTTTCGACCACCATAGAATCGACGTCCCTCCTTAACCAATTGCCTAGAAATTTTTCACAGGTGATTACGTCTATTAATTCTACAGCTGTGCAAAATTTGGGGGAAATCGTCCATGGGGTGCTTCTGGGCAAATAGGTGAAATATAACCCACAATTTTGATTTATACCTTTTTTACAGAACTCACATACAGGTCAGACCGCTCGCCATATTTTCACGCTTAATGGCTCAAATGACGCAGACTCACGCAAGGGTGTCCTTTTTGGCTTTTGTTGATATCGCAGCCCATTTAGCTGGTCAAATAGCCCCCAATTTTGGGGGCGTCAGTAGGCATTTTCCAGCCAAATGCGCCAAATACTGAAACGTTCACATTATCAAAACTACTAAATCGATCATAACCAAATTTTGCAGAGTGATAGACCCCCAAGTATAAATATGGTCGCTCGCTAAAGTGACAGTCGAAACAGCTATTTTACACTGGTCGGTAGGATCAGCAGACTGGAGTGGAGATGATGAGACAAAACAGTACTATATAGTGTCTTGGGACTCAGCCGCATCTGTATGCCAGAACAAACGTTGAACTACGGCTAATTGATGCGAACCAACTCCACGTGATACGCTGCTGTCGTGTTACGGTGGTTACGGCAAACTAGAGAACGGCCGAGATTTAATTGGATTAGGCGTAGTCGCGTCCTCGAGTAAGACAATAATTTAACTGCCTGTTGCGAGCTTGTGCAGTTCGACCGCGGAAACTCGATTTACCGAGGGTTTACATGTACGTACATTAGGCCCTAACAAAAGTGAACGTTCACAGCTAGCTTTCTTGCTTGCAACTGCTATTGTGTAGGCATATAATTAATTGGCCGCCAGTCTAACGGAAATTTTGACATATATTTTACATATTCTCGCGGGTCGATCATGACCATCATCAGTTCCCTTTATTAATCAGGTTGACATAAACAACGTGATTTTTATGAGGAGACAATGCAACATTATAAACAGAGAACAGACTGCAGAAAACGAGCGAATAATGCCGTGGTTTTATGTACAATTATTGCATGCAACACGCTGCAATAATTGCAGGCATTTTAACATGTTGCATGCAAAAATTTTGTATAACAATTGTACATGAAACCAGTACCACGGCATAAGCAGAGTCAGACACGTATTGAACACTCTTGCAGTCTTTAAAAGGCTGAATAGCTAAATATAACATGTATGTCAATACTAAAATACAAAATACTAATAATAGAAAGTACAATACAAAAACATGCATAATGTGATTAGGCCTATAC
>Ga0209782_1001576_pt1 | contig 12048 bp, 10 predicted proteins | sample WorMetmaBAHAMAS1_FD_187390 | JGI IMG/M metagenome (GOLD analysis project Ga0209782, IMG submission 187390) | Marine gutless worms symbiont microbial communities from Max Planck institute for Marine Microbiology, Germany - Inanidrilus... | ecosystem: Host-associated > Annelida > Digestive system... | reverse complement strand
CGCCTGACATGGTACCGTCTGCCCCCCAAGCCAAAAATCCTAGCTACGCCCCTGGAACTCATGCTCCTAAGAAAATCTGGTATACTTGGTGTTTTTTTATCAAGACTATGGTCGTACAGACTTGTGTAAGCCTGTGGCCTAGTAATGCAATAAGCCAGATTTTGACCCATCATATCTCAATAACCGATCAGCCTGTTTGTATGAAACTTGAAAATTAGAACTACCACCCGTAACGACAAACTGTATCTCGATCCGATGACGTGGGTGGTCTGGGCAAATACACAGTTTGCACTTTGCCACTGTACGTATTTTAGCGTCGGTCTAACTGACCAATGCCGTGCGACCGGCACTGCAATGACGTGGTCAAGATAGCGGCCCACGTCTTGGCGACATCTAGCCTAGTCATAAGCCTCGTCTGCCTATAGTACCTATGCCAGACTCGGTACGGTATGAGTAAGTAAGTAAGTAAGTTCTTTATTATGGTGCCCGACAAACACAGACACTTACATCGCAATCATACGACAATTATCAAATTAACGACAAAAATTTGCAACAATAAGTCATCAAACTACAGAAAAATTTGGCCTACAAGTAATCAAGTATCGTTAGCGGCTGAATGTTTAGCTAGGCGACATCACCCCCGTCTCTGCCGGTTAGGCCAATGACATTTAAAAATTAAAAAAAAACAGATACTAGATTCGATATGAGTATCGTTAGCGGATCATCTTGGTGGTTGGGATGACCAACCAGGTAAATGACCAGGTAAATGAATGTTCTTTTTGACAACTTTTGCTAGCGCTTTGAGTTATTCGAGTACTCCAAAAATATCGATCGAGTACCGATAATTAAGTACTCGTTGTCAAACAGAAGAGCACTATAAGTGAGTGACCTTGACATTGTCAACACTGCTTTCCACAAGTTACCAGAGTTATTCCTATTCCCAATGAAATTCCGCATCATATGAGCCATTTTCCAGCTTTGTTCGAATTTCTCCCGGGTTCAACCCTATATCTACCGGACTAAGTCTGAATTTTCGATGGAGACTCGTACGTGTACAGTATGAGTATCGTTAGCGGCTGAATGTTTAGCAAAGCCCTTTCCAGACACATGTTGTTGACTGTGGTTGTTGAGGTTTTTGTGGTTTTCTATGTCTTTGTACTGTTAGCACCTTTCAAAATTTAGTCTATGCTTTTTAAGCTGTAGTCTACACTTTGCGATACATACTGCATAGTGGCTCCAGAATTTGAGGTAATTATGTGGTAGTCTGCGGTTTAAAATCTCTTGCACCTTTTCTTTAGGCATGTCAGACGGTCTCACTAAAAGCCGACCGCACAGTCCGGGGACCACGACTGCACGCGGTGTGCGGTCGTGCTGCATGGCCGCAGACAATCGTCGGGTTGCACCATCGATACTTAACTTAAGTAGTCCTTAAATCTCCATTGAAATGCATGGGGATTTAACTACTACTTAAATTAAGTATGGATGTTGCAACCCGACCTAACTCCAACTTACTTTTGATGTTCTTTCTAGTTTCATTTAATTTCAAATTACTTGCTACATTACTACTGTTTTTACCGCGCGAGGCTATGCTAAGCGCGGTATATGCCATCGTCGTGTGTCTGTGTGTCTGTCTGTTACACTCCGGTATTGTATCAAAATGGCTAAACGTAGGATCACGCAAACAACGCCGCACGATAGCCCCATGACTCTAGTTTTCTGATGCCAAAGATCATGGCGAAATTCGAACGGGATCACCCCCTACGGGGGCAACAAATGCAGGTGGGGTGGGTTAAAATTGGTCACTTTCGACGAAAAACGTGCTATAAGTCGAAAATGGTACAAGATAGACGTATAGTTTCTATTAAAGTTGAATAGAAAGTCATATGCGCTCTATCAAATGGCGATGTTTCCGATAACCTTGGGTGACCCCTAACCCGCCAAAACACCCCAATTTTTGCATTTTTCGTCGCAGTTCATATCTTCCTAGTGAGTTAACATAGAGACTTCATATTTGGTGTACAGGTTGACTCTAGCTAGTCCGAGCCGACGGATGACAAACCGTCCCTGAAAGGGGTGTGGTTACGTCACGTGACACGTTTTAATTTTTGGGTGCCCCATCCATATCTCAGGAATGGCTGAAGCTAGAGCTGTCAAATTTTCTACATAGGGAGTCTATATCAAGTCTTGCATCTGCATTGGTTGCGTGTCACAGTCATAGAATGTCCGTTTCCGGCCAGCGAACTTTCCCTGTTCTGCGCACAACCTGCAGATAGGTGACCACTATTGTGGGTAAACCGTCTGTTATAGGTCAGCCAACCAGGCCAACTCAGCCTTTCATCCTTTTGGGGTCGATAAATAAGTAGTATGCTGGAATTAGGCATGTGCTACCGTGTACGGGTGGCGTCATCCAGTGAATGCTACAGAGGTAACCATAGGCCTGGTGGAAAATAATGGCAGCATACCGCCAGGTAGATGGCTTAAAAGTCAACGGCTGGCCGACTGCCTGTACACTGCGATTAGATTTAGCTCTAGGCCCAACGCTCAAAAACGAGTGTGGACAACTACCTTTTTTGCTTCTGCCATACTACATTTGCTGGCCAGCTGTACTTGTACCTGTCCTGTGAATTTTATCTCCACTTTTTGGTGTTCAGTTAATCATATGCTTTCGATAATATTGTTATGTGTTATTGGTGTACAGGTGTTGTGAAATCTGAGTCATGTTTGATCTCAGGCATATACGTGCTTTATACATGCTATTTTGTGTATGCCTTCCAAATATGGGTAAGCTCTCTTAGCAGTCAGTCAGTGCAGATGTTATCAAGCCAGTGAAATATGTAACTTGTTATATTTAAATGTAACAAAAACTTAGCAGTTGAAACGTGATGTTGCAAGCGGAGTCACAAAGCTAAAGCAGCAAAGATTATTTTGTGAGTTACTACATGGAATATCAGTATAAATAGGCCTATAATATTATGCATCAAGAACTACTCATAAACATAAAGGGTTCTAACATGGACTCTTACAAAAATATCATATAGCATACTTTGATGGTCTTGTATGACCTGAAGATCATGCCTAATTAACTTAGTACACTTTTGAGATGATACTGAGTTCTGCATGTCCCTGTGCCATGACTACCATCTGTCTGTATATGTTGCTTTTTTCTTTGTGATATGGTTAACAAATAATGATACAGATACTTTGTTGTGTCAGATGTACAGGCAAGTCTTCTTAAAGGTCCCGTTAACACCGGAACACAAGTTGGTTCAAGTGTTCAGCTGAAGTGTATGTTTTCTCATAAAAGTTGTGAAAACATGTCCTGGAGCAGAGTTGATCAGACTGGAAGCCCTACAGTATTGTATGCTGGCAGCAGTATGTCTTTCTCATATGGTGGCAGATACAATGTGAGTGTTTCGGCACATGGAGAATGTATACTCATCATCAGCGTAGTTGAGCTTTCAGATGCTGGAACGTTCACTTGCAGTGAACTTAATCCTGAAGCCGACCAGCAGTCCAAGCACACTGCAACTCTGACAGTTGTTGGTATGTTTGTTGTATGCTGTCAATCGTGTGCTATTTATTGTATAACGTGCCACAGTACATCGTATTCAGTTAATAGATGGTGAAAGCATACTTTTTTAATTAGTATGGCAGAATTCTAAACAACTTTAATGATGTTTGGCAGAGATAGTAGGCAATGTAGCTAATGATATTTTTGGAATAGCGCTTTTTTGCACAGCTGTGATTTTGTTACTGATGCTTATATCCGCCATCGTAGCAGAGACAAAATCATCGAATTGGACATATTTTGAGGCATCACAGTTTACTGCTAGATATTATAGAAGGACGAATGAAGGGAAGACATAACGGAGGAAGAAGAAGGATGCAGATGTATCATATGGTGTAAAAAATATGGTGATGTGGCACTGAAGTGAGGAATACATACGGAGATGGAGTCAAAGGATGTCGTCAAAAAAACCTGCTTTTGAGCAGAATACTCAAGGAGGAGGTGTACAGTTTTATTCCCTTATTTCTCCTGTAATTCTGCTGCTTTGCACTTACATACTCTAGCTATTCTGCAATTGTTAAAAAATTTATGTTTCTCAAAGGACATTCTTTGACATCTACTGACTGTCATTCTAAAACAGGTAAATCGTACATATATAGTTATTCGACAACTGCTGAGCTTTTTATGCCAAGTGGCATTGTTTTTATGTTGTAGAGTCAATGCCTGAGCTTCATATGAATACATCAGTCAATATCGTCAATGGTGAATTTGTGAAGTTATCATGTTTACTGAAATATAAATCACATTTCCAGAGTAGCCTGGAGGATGTCAGAATAATGATAGAACATGCAGGATCTGATGTGATGATTAATGAAACGCAGACTAGTGAAGCCCGTTTAGATGCCATCTTGAAAGTCAAGACTTCCAGGAACACTGAAGAACCTACAGTATTTGGTCCTGTTAAGTGCACATTTGAATTTATCCCACAAGTAAATGATTCCGAATTTGCACAGAATCAAGTACACTTTGATTCTAATGAAATAAGTGCATCGTACATCCAGTGTAAGTTCTTACATCTGTCTTACATCTGTTATTTGATTTGTGCATACTTACAGAGTATATTAAGTTGTGATTTTAAATATTTTAATGCTGTTAAATCGTGTAATTTTTATCTGTGTCTATAGCATAATATAATTAGTTAAGGCCTCTGTTATTTTAGTGAGAGGTCATAGTTTGCTTTTTGAACAGTGCACTGCATGCAACTCAATAATGGCTTCATTATTCTAATAATGTGCCATTCATCGTGACTCGCAAGTTATACCAGAAGAAAAGCAGTTGTTGGCACATCACTAGAAATTTTTTTAGCAAATGTATTACTGTATTACTATTGAAATCTTGAAATATTTACTAGGAAAAAACATTTTAGTCATTCCTGTAGTGCTGTGATGGTGATGACTGAATAACATGGAGGGCATCCAGCCTATCTCCAGTGGATCTTCTGATCTTTGCAAATCTCGGTCTTTTTTGTCTTCTTTTGTAGATAAGTCTAAGTACCTCTGGAAAAATAAAGCAGTTAAACATCAAATTTAAACTAAGTTGAGTTTAGCAAAATTAAAATACCTATTGTGGTTAAGAAAACTATTTTGCTGGTAATATGTAATATTAGAAGTATTCACAGTTGTTGGGATGATAACAAACTAAAAGTGTCAGAATGAAGTTTGTTCATTGTTAATTATGAAACATTATAGAAATTTTTGCAAAAATTTTAAAATGTTCTCCTAGATGTTGACTTGTTTTTGAACCATCCTATATACAACAGTATTTTCTTAACTGCAGTATAGTAATTGGGCTTAGCTGGATAATATTGAAACTGTGTTATCTTCTTGCATTTATGTTATTGTAGATCCAGTGACAAATACCTGGTTCAGTCCGAAAGCAGGATTTCGTCCTGATAAACCTGTGACATGCAAAGCTGATGGATATCCTCGACCATCTTTTCACTGGATCAGGGCTTCAGATAATTCTACAGTTGCTACCGATGCAGAACTTGTTACAAAGTTTGCCAACGACAGCTACATATGTGTTGCAACGAACACTATGAGACGTCAGCAGTACACTGCTATGTCAACAAAGATCAATTTTGATGCTGCTGCTGGTATTCATTTGCAGTTGTCGTAGTCACTGCATGCAGATTTACTGATTAATTTGTTCTTAAAGTAAGATTAATGGGTTGAAGATTTATAGTTATTAAAGTAAACCAGTGCAAGATCTTTAACTTTGTTGATCATTGCAATTGTGCAGACAATGCATCATTGAATTCTACCGAGATGCCCGACGTCGATACATCATCTGGCATTCCGTCCAATACTACAGGTATTCTCCGTTTTACAGCTGCAGTGCTCTGCATGGACTAGAAGAATGTGGTTGCAGTATAGGTTATCGTTCACATTAGAGTTGTGTAAACATGAACATTAATTGTTAACATTATCAACTGTTTGTTCCAAACTGCTCAGAGTAAAATTCACTCTCCCCAATCTTCAGCACTTACAGTGAGCGTGATTCATACAACATCATGTTCTCCTTCTACCAGTTCCACTTAGCCACTGAGACATATCCAATAGCACAGCCTTATGCATATATGCATCACTCTCTTTCATCTGTAACATTGTTCGTTCTGCCAAAGAGCTGGCAACAATTTTCTTTTTTGACTTAATTGAGTCATTTTGAAATAAACTTTATGTAATGCCATAGGGATCACACACCCAGGTCGTGCGTTGTAATTGGCTGTGACAACTTTGCCTTGTGAATATTTTGGTGCATGCATAGAAGTATACGTTTGGCACTAAAACAAATGAGGAGCTGCAAGACACATTTGCAGCATATTTATTTAGCACATCTACACGTGTGCAACAGAATAAAATAATTGCAGCAACTTACATTTACATGTGCAGACTCCTTAATGTACGTTCATGTTGTATTTCCCCTTTGTTGCTGTTGGTTGGTACACATATCAAAAAGGTTTGTATTTAGGAAAACCCGAGCTATCTCGGAGTAACTGAAACTAGGTTGGTTAAACAAAAAACATATTGCTGTTAGTGGTTTTTATTGATTTACTGCATTACCGGTATAATATTCATTGCACGTTATCATTTGTGTGTGACTAGCAAACAAATCTGCAGCAGTCACGGTGACGGTCGCGATCATTGTTGTTGTTGTTGCTGTCCTTGTAATCGCTGTTATCATTGCATTGTTGGTTTATCGACACAAGCGTAAAGAGAGGCGACCCGCAAGTGAGTCTCTATTTCTGCGACTACGAGTAGCTATGATTGATGTCAGTGGTACACACAGCTTTAATGATTGTTTTGTTTGTCTATCAGTTATTACTGCAAGAAAATAATCATATGTAAAACATATATAGCGAATGTTTTCGTTCCGGCTCATCTGGGTTTCCAGGATGGGTGGACACTGAATGAATTGCTGTTTCTTGTTGTAAATTTTAAGTAACTTGCCATTTATTGTAAACGATGTGCATAACCAAGTACTTTTCCCCGGAACATACACTACAGAAGTTAAGTCAAATTAATGAGCTGTAAGTGGTTGTTGTGCGGTATAAATACTGATATTACGTTGCAAGTGCTTTATGCTGTGATTGGGCATCATGAATGGCAACTGCCATGGGAAATGTGTTGTTCTGGCAAGTTTCAATTATGTCAGTGAAATTAACATTAAGGGGATATTTGATTAAAAATGCAGATTCAGAGACATGGTGATAATGACGTCACTGTTGTTTGTTTATGTTGTTTTTGGTCCTATTTTGCACAGTTAATTATTCACCGCCAAGATGATGTTTTTTTTGGAGCAGTTGCTATAGATGTCTTTCTTAAGTTATTTATAATCGTTAGCACTCATCGCCAACGTTACGTTGCAAATGGAACGTGATTCAAACAGGATTCACCGAATCCGAATATTCATTAGTAGAATGCAGTTTTTTTACGGAATCCAAATTCAGATTCACATGTATCCGAATCCGGATTCGTTTAATTGAATATCCCTTAAAATGGTTGTTGTGTGCATGCTGATACTACATGTATACTTCTGAAACTGACTTATACTCTTTGGCCACATTTCTGAATATCGCGCCTGTGTATTTTTAGATGCTGAAGAAGTCAATGGGTACGTGCACTGCTATACACTATCTATATGTGAAGTCATTCTTCCTTTGATAGCTTTACCATGCATAAATGTAGTAGAACTGTGTCTAGTGATATTGTATTAGGTGATACCATGGTAACAACTAGGGCTGTACCGAATATTCTATTCGTATTCTATTCGGGCCGAATAGTAGGCCAAATAGTGTATTCGTATTCCGCCGAATAATACTGCTAAAAGTTCACAGAATACGAATACTCATTTATTTAAACTGGTTAGCCGCAACAGTGACTGTATGGTCAGTCTGCAAGTACTCCAAATTAAAGAATGTCAGCTATTATGCATTTATAAAAGAGTTACTGTGTGAATGATACCTTTTAAAACAACGTCAAAAAACATGTTTTATTTATTTTCACATTGCCCGCCATGTTGTTGTTGTTTGGTCGTTGCCAAGCGAGTGTGGAAATTTCCTCCCAACAGTTTCCTAAACTAGCCTATATAATGTGCATTACGGCACGTTAACAGTCATTGCTTCAAAGTTCAATGCAACTATTCGTATTCTATTCGTATTTAGCTGAATAATAGTTTTAATTATTCGTATTCGGCCGAATAGTAAAGACCCCCTATTTGGTTCATGCCCTAGTAACAACATGACATAACTTATCCATCTATTAATCAATTGTCAGAACACAGTGCAGGATAGTAAAGTGTAAACACAATGCTACAGCATACTGTAGATAGGCGTGGTAAAGTACATTTGACTAATGAAGTGAATAATGAAACTTTTGGCTACTAAATGTGGAAGATGATAGGCATGCATATACATGTGGTCTGTAATGTGCAAGCTATCAGACATGTGACAGTATGTGGTGCAAGAGACAATTTATTTATTTATTTAGCCCACTCGGCAAATCTGCCGAAAGGGCTATATATTTTGGCGGATGTTTTTTTCTTTATTTTTTTTATTTCTATTAACGATCGACTTTCTAGACCCAGTATTTCAGAATCTAATAGATCGATCTTCACTAAAATTTTAGGATTGGTAGATGGATGGAAGGGCTTGTTAACTTTGTTTATCACTATTGCAATTCTGCTTTCAAAAGATTAAATGGCATGAAATTCTCTGCATTGTGAGAAGTTTGGTAAGATTTCGTCGAGTAAACGTAGAGTTTTCACTGTTAAAAATGACAACTTTTGCGGTGATATGGCAAAAATCGGCATATCACGCCAAATATCTCAAATATACTGATTTATCGGAGAATTTCATTCCATATTGAAGGTGTTACATAACTGAATTACATACCGCATAGACGTGCATCGTTGGTATGATATTATCTCAGATACAAGATCATTTACTTATGATGACTGTGGTTGACAATTCACTGCAAGAATTGGCTTCAAATGTCATTCACTTGAGGATACACAGGAAATACAGGGATACTGAAGCTCACACATTATTTCGATGGGAGACTCCATTATCATCTCAGTTAAAGAATTTTCAAAACCAGTCTACGTTCACAGAACTTATGACCAAAAATCAAGTGGTATGTTTTTTTAAACACGATTTATATAATCTTTTAACAATTGAACAGTCATATTCATTGACAGTTACTGCGTTGCTGTCAGCAGAATGGTGATGAAGTCGGTAGTTAATGGTGCAGATCACGTACCATCTGCTGATGCTGAAACTAAAGATCCTGCAGAGGCTGATACATTTTTTTGAGCCCGCAACGACTGCACATGTACTGATCATTTGGTCCTAGTGTTGATGTGTTCTGACACATATTGTTTATTTATTATTTTAGTAATTATTTGGGCGACCAGCTTAGATGAGCATTTGTTTTTCTGGTAGCCTGTCACTGTGCTTTATATCATTTCTTGTTCCATATACATGTTTTCTGCACAGTTGGTTAAATAAATTGATTGATTGATTATTTTTGCAAATACATTAGCAATTTGCAGGCCGTCATTGTTATTCCATTTCAGTTAATGTTTGCTTTATTTATCGATGAAAGCTGTGATTATTACAGCTGCTGTTGAATTATTGTCGAGACCGGTATTTTTCTGCATAGTTATACATGAAATTTTTGTTGATTAGTTATACTAGTGCCATGCTCAGTTGCTGAGGCCCAGTTTATTTCTAGGCCATTACAGTATACTAAGCCGTCAAAGCTGGTTGCATGTTTATTTTTGTGTTATACACTGTGTCCCAATAAAAATTGGATCCCAACATAAATTGCTATAATTTAATAAAGACTTGCCAGTTTTGTCTGAAATTTTGGACACATAAATATAAACATTTTGGACACATATATTATGAAACAAACTAAGAAGAACTAGCATATCTTTTTAGGGAAATTTGCAGCATTATCAATTTTATTATCATTTAAAATACACTATTTAACATAGAAACTTTCCAACACAGTAACTTTGTTCAATTGAACTTGTTTAACAAGTATATATTTTGGAGATGACAACCAGTTTTTGCTCATAAAAAAATTTTGGACAAACTTTTTTGCCCCATATTTCTTTTTCCACTAAATTTTTAGTGACATTTTATGTTCCATAGTTAACCATTTTTTGGTTATTGTTTACACAACCGTGAATGATGACGGTGACCGTGACTTGTTAATGATATTATCGGGTGGTCATAGAAAAAGTAAACAAGTAAGTAAGTAGCCTATTTATGCAGAACATTTCTTTTTAAATTTTGAAATAACTAAGTACTTTGACAGTAGGGATGTGCCATGTCGTGTAATTTTGTAAACGTGTTCACGAAATTTAATATGGTGGACGATAATACTAATAATGGTTTTCAGTTGGTTATCAATCATGATAACATCATGGCTAGTAATGGCCGCAGCTGCCTATAACATCAGCTACAGAGCACTTAGTGAAGTTCGCAGATTATTGCTAATTTTCCATTAAAGTCACCAAAATATTACGTTCTACTGGCTAATGTAGTTGTTTTATTTAGCCATGAATTTTCTTGCTGCTGCCATATTTGTTTATACTATTGTGTAATTTTATAAACGTGTACACGATAGCTAGTTGTGTACATGCGTGTATTCCTGTTTGACAGTCATCAGCATGTACACTACAGAGTGTTCACATTTGCTAGCTACATCGTTGCTGTCATCATTACAGTAATGCTGGAAATGCAATACTGTATGGTCCTTTTTTGCAAGGTACTGTAATTACATAAATGATAAATGGGGTAAGCAGACTGCATAAAACTGTGTTGCAAATTTACTAAGCTACATTTCTTCCACATATTATCTGTATGGGTCAAAATTTGACATATTTATTGCTAAAGTAAAGGGGTCCAGTTTTTATTGGGACATATTGTGCTATATTTCAACTTACTGATATGTGTCTGCATTTGTTATGCTCGGTTTAGTTTCTTCAGTACGGTGTTAACTCGGTATCAGTCACTGGTCATGACGGTATCGGTAACTTAGTATTTTGGTGATGCGTGTAGTGATTTATTGGTTGTAATATTTAACTGCGTGTCAGTAGGGTAATTTCATGTCTTTATTGTTATAAGTCAGACTTCTGGTATGCTTGAAATAACTTGTGCTTTGCAGTAGTCAGATGAGCAGAATTCAAACAAGCCAAATCATACATTGTATCTGTGTCACTGAATGTACATTAAGCATTGGTAACTTATTGCACACTTGTTGCGTGTTTAAACATTCCATGAAGTTGGGTCAGTTGATTAGTAACAGCTGAGGTGAGAAGCCAGACTGCAGATATTTACATAAATGATAAAAACTGCAGTTTATCCACTGTGTTAACAGTCACGCATCAAAAACTGCAAAAATCATAGAAAGGGGATATTACCACTATTACGTTGCCTACATGTCGATGTGATGCTGAGTAATATCACTTTTTATGATATTTGCAGTTTTTGATTCGTGCCGTTTTATTATCAATTATAGTACATTTTATAACACTTAGACTAGGGAGGGCTGTTATGCATCAGCACACTAAAATTCTGCTGAAAGTGGTGCAAACGTTTTTGAGATATCGATTTTCCAGATGGCAAATTTTTATTTGAAGAGGAGGTCTGGAGGACTGAGATACATCACAATGCCAAATTTTGTCAAAATTGGTCCATCAGTTGCAGAGATATTGCAATTTTTCGATTTCTCAAGATCGCCGCCGCCACCGTGTTGGATTTTAAAAATTGCGAAATTTTATTGGCTGATGGGGTCCAGAGGGCCGAGACGCATCAGCATGCCACATTTCGTCAAAATCGGACAATCGTTGCGAAGACATTGCTTTTTTCGATTTTTCAAGATGGCGCCGGTCTGCCATCTTGGATTCTTTTATGGCACATTTGGACCACCCACGGAGAGTACTCAGTGGTCTCTATCACCGTGCATAAT
>Ga0209782_1001575_pt1 | contig 12049 bp, 11 predicted proteins | sample WorMetmaBAHAMAS1_FD_187390 | JGI IMG/M metagenome (GOLD analysis project Ga0209782, IMG submission 187390) | Marine gutless worms symbiont microbial communities from Max Planck institute for Marine Microbiology, Germany - Inanidrilus... | ecosystem: Host-associated > Annelida > Digestive system... | reverse complement strand
GTCGTGGAGCAGCAGACCGACGGCCTCGTGCTTTCTCGCTGAGAAAACCAGCCGGGCAGCGGCGTTCAGTACGGATTGAAGCCGACTAAGTTGAACATCCGGCAGTCCGGCAAACATATCATTGAACAAGCATTTTAAGCTGCATGTCAAATCATTCATATACCATTAGTTCATTTCAGAAGTGGCAGGCTAAAGTCAAAGAGGTTTCAAAACACTAATATCAAGTCATTGGCGACGTTGAATAATACCCACAAAGATAGATAGTAAGTGAGTGTATGCTTTACTGATATATGCCTGACTAAACTGGGCTGTCCAGTATACAGGGGCATTAATTGGGCTGTTTAAATACCAAACAGACATAAGAAATGACAAGTGAAAATAAGTGATCTGCTAAAATGAAAGTTCACAGATGAGAACAAAAGATTCACGAAGTAAACTAGACAAAATAAAATCACTTATGACAGCTTTTTGGCAATTTACATAATGCTACTTTATAAAGCATTATCTGAGTCCACACAAAAGCAGAACAAACCTTGTGCGTCTGCTGTTGGCTGCTGATGCTGTAATGACGGACTAGTGTGGACAGATGACGACAATGAATCCAAAGCACTGGAGTCCGCGGCTGTCCGAGCGGACTCACTCGGCACTGGAGATCCAACAGTGTCACCACGCTTCACTGACAGTGACTCATCGTCTACTGCAATAACTTCAGATCTGACTTCACTCACAACCGACGCTGTCTTCCCGGATTCATCAAATGCCGTCTCAATGTCACTCATGTTGGGACTCACCCTGACAGACAAAACAAGAAAAAGCCGAATTGTACAGACCTAAAAATGATCTCTAGCTGTCCAATAGTCCAAAGTCATCTTTGGTAACTGTCAAGACTAGCCTGCCCAGGTGCCAGCCTTAAGCTTACTACAAATACAGTGTCAAAATAAGCAGCTATGGATGAACAGTTGTGGCTCAGTGGCAAAAAAAAACAAATAATCTTAGTACGATTCCGATTGGGCGACAGTCAACAGCTGCATGGGATCAACTTTTTCTCCCCATCCTCACCGATCCCCATTTTGTCAGTCCCAGTCACTACCCCATCTCTGTGCAGATATCCTCCTAGAATCCATTTCTGCCACACACTTTGACCATCATAATGCGGACAATTGTCAGATAGAAACAGAATACCAAATGAAGATATTGCAAAGAAATTCTACATTATATTTACAGTATACACACAGTAGAGATTACCATAGTGCAGTCCAAGTATCCAGTCTAATTATTTGTGTGTGTGACTGTGTTGGCAAACCAGTAAACAGTACCGAAGTAACAGTGTCAGTGTTTCAGTCCGTAGACAAACAGCAGCCCGTCCACAGTATCAGGATTTCAGCTGACATCTTCTCTCTTCCATAGTTCTTCCAAATTTCCAACCGTCTACGCTTATATGCCAAATTCTGTCTCGATCAGTTTAGTCTAATGCCTTTCGGCGGTGAAAAAAAAACAAATTTTGCCATTTTTGGACTTCAGCATTTAGTCGTGTCGCTTATTGGCAGCGTACAGAGAAAGCTGAACATGGGTAAAATCATTTCTATAGCAGGTTTAACTTCAACTGGATCAGTGTACTGTATCGCCCATGCAGGGCAAAAACCGTGTAAATATCACAGTTTTGAGCAAATTTTCTATCTTTAGGGGCTATTGTGTCACCTTCTCTACCAATCTGGGCTAAATTTTGCATGGAACCGTAGATCCATAGACTATGCTTACGTGCCAATTTTCATTTGAATCCATTTAATGTGTCACCTTCCAGAAATGAAAAACCACAATTTTGTACAAATTTTAATTTTTTTTTTGGGCGGGGGAGGGCTTCTGTACCCAGTCCCCTTTACTGATGAGGGCCAAATTTGCTGTGCTGACGTATACTTTCTACAGGCATGTTCAACAACAATATACAATGTTGCATGACAGCCCATAATTTACTTGTCGTCCTGAATGTTTAAGCCAAGCCACCAACACAATACCCAACTTACGACGGTGGAGACGTCTTTGCTTTTGCCACGTCTAAATTCTCTCTGCTGCTTGCAACACTTGGTTCATCAAATTCTTCGGAGTAACATTCGCTGACTCGAGAACTCGACCTTTCTGACTTGACATCTGCTAATACCCTCAAAGTATCAACGTTGCGTTTATCACGGCTTGAAGCAGCAGACGTCGGCCGTGATGACTTGGCAGACTTCGTGGATGATGTCGAACTAGAATCACTAGTCTGTGACCTTGAATGAGATTCTGATAGGCATCTCTCTGACCCGAGACGAACTTTGCTCGACTCTTGTCTGTAGTCAGGCTACCATCAAATACAACCAATCCGACTTCGTAATGATCATTTCACACTGGAAAGTTTCTTCTGAAAGTTGCTGTCAAAAGTTGACTTTTGCAGGAAACTTTCTAGTGTAAACGAGCCACTTTCAAAAGTGACTTTCACAAAACAGAACATGTTCTATTTTGTGAAAGTCATTTTCAAAAGTAGCTTTTGGTATGGGGCCACACACACAGAATGATTTCAGAGTCACATACATCATTTCAACATCCATTTTCCAGTGAATCTAGTTTCGATAAATGTCCGCTAGATTTCTTAGAGGTCTATATGAAGCAATTTTAACACTAGCTCTCAAATGGCAAGGTCAATTCTGACACAGTTCATAGCCAAATGACATAGACAATGCACCAAAAAAAGCAGCAGAAATAACTCACAAGTATCCAAAAGAAAAGAGCTGCATCGCCAACTATTGTTACACACTCACCATTTACATCATCCACATACGTGGTATATATCTAGTCACCCTTGAGGTGACCAAATTCACGTGTCAACTAGTTGTGCAAACAATGCATAATGCACTCACCTGAAAGCCGGTTACAACTGGCCATTACATGGCCCCCTCAAAAGTACCCCTTCCCATGGAAGATCTAGACCCCATCTAATACAGGGTTCGTATAATTCTGCCCATCCTCCAAATGGCACCTGAAATGGTTCAGCTACTTTTAGACAGCTCATTGGCATGCCAAACACATAAGACACGTATACAGCCATAAGCAACGTACATAAAAGGGGCCACTTTAAAGCACTGGTGCAGGTTATGTGGCACAATAGCAAGAAATAACAGCTGAAACAACAAAAAGCATACAGGGAGATTATATATGTGCACCAATTATGCAGAAAACGCGACTCCCAGAGTGCATACCTGGGATGGTTGAAGCTGTTTAATAACGTCTGACATAGCAGCAGTAACTGAGTCTGCAAATATCTGATGAGTTGACTGTCTGTCCTCATCACGACGTTCAGCCGCTAATTTACCGACCTACACAGCATCGTCGACAATACCGGTGTCATGCCAAATACGTCGCAGTGCCAAATAACTCACAGTACGAGATTTGCGCGACATGTGTGAATTATTAAAGCTAACCCTAAACCTACAACTAACCCTAACCCTAACCCTGACCCTAACCCTAAAACCCTAACCTTAACTACCTAAACGTAACGTAACCAAAGAAATAAATATTAAATAAACAGCGGTGCACGAGACTTTGCGAGATCGCGCACGCGCAATGGCGCAGATGAGAGCTATTTGGCAATGTGAGATATTTGATACTACACCGGCATCCACACTATAATTACTGTCATTATGAAGCTGGTAGTCAGCATTACCATCATCAACATGTATACAGCTGAATATATACAGCATGTGAGAGAAAAGTTGCAGTTTTTGCATTTCGGCATTTCACCACGTAGCACAAAAGCATTAGTTAGCTGTGGTGGGAAAATCAGGCACCATTTGATTATCGACTCTCTCATTAATATTTCTGCCAAAAATCATTAAAATCTATTCGTGTATTTAGAACTGGCCATAATCACTGAATGAATAAAGTAATGAACAAATAAGATGTCAATCAATCAGAAATGTTTATACCCAAGAAATAAAGACCATTTCTGAATATGCTGAGAGTAAGAAATAAAGCAGTCCAGTACAACAACTCCACAAATCAGATTTATCACTGAACAATGTATGAAGCACTGTAGTTCAAAGAAAATAAAATAAAGCATCTTTTGACTGTCTATTTTCTAAGTAACATTTCGGCCAAAAATTATTAAAATCAGAAAATGTTTGCTTTATAAGCTACAGCCAAAAATGCTGATGATCCTTTTCCGAAACACATGAGTACTTATATATTTACGTATCAATGGTTTGCCATTCACCTCAGCAATCTGTCGAACTGCCTCCGCAGTAACTCTAGCAACTTGTCCCTGCGACTCGGCCAGTGACTTGGCTGACTCATGCAGAGCCGACGTCGCGCTGGTGGCAGCAAGCATCAGAGACTGGCTTGCATCGACCTGCTGACGACGTGCCGCATCAGTGTCGGCATTCAGTTGTGTCTTGGCAGCGTCGAGCCTTGCAGCTTCCACGTCGTGACTGGCAGCCTGCTGGCGTGCCTACACACCACATATACTATAGTCTATCATTTTCACTGACTACACAACCTTATAGTTTTACATCCCGCTTAACAGAAACAGGTGATTGGGCCCATTCCATGGGGCCATAGCGGTCCCCTCTGTCACGCGTTGTCGTTGTTGCGTTGGCGTCGTTGTGGACATCAATGTGCAGGCGGCGTCAGTAGTGACATCTGGTGAATGGGCGTGAGGTGGCTTGCAGCAGTAAATGGGCCCAACATTTTTTAAATGCTTCTTGTTTAGAGATTTTCTTTCCAGTCAATGTCTTGATTCAGTAATAAAAAAACTAAACCTAATACAATAAAAGCAAACATTCACCAGTGACCAGATATTACCTGTTAGTATCCGCAAATCGCAGTCATTTCCTACCTTCAGACGTCATCTAAAGACATTTTATTTTCAGTCAGCTTACCCCCTTTCAGCTGCCCATCTTGCCTAGAATATCTTCATCCATGCACCCTGATTCTTCTTAAGACCTGGCGCTATATAAGTCGTTTACTTACTTACTTACTTACTTATTTAGATATCCATTTAATGGCCTCTTTTCAGGACAATCTGGGTAAGATGGCACAAGAAAGGTTAACCATTCTGGATTTTAACGAAGCAAGAGATGATAATGTGGCAGTCGCAAATTATTTGCCCCTCGTTCCAGAGAAACAACCACACCAGGAATTCAGCGATCAATTTTTACAGGCAGGATTAGTAAAATATAACAACATGAACCAATAGAAAGAACAAGAAGAAATTATGCCACAAAGTATTCACAGAGCTGCTTTTGCTTATACATAACATGGCTAAAAAACATTCACTCACTTCCTATCTTTCTAGGTACTGGTATTACTCAATGGCTTTAATTAATTTCCTCCATTTACTGCGAGTCAGGCGCCATTTATAAATATTCAGACTCACTTACTTACTTACAATCATGCCCTTTCTTTTTTGAAACCTGTCCATGCCATCTAAACATATTTAAGGAAGTAAGTAAGTAAGAATATTTATAAAGCGCAGAATATCATGCGTCACACTGCGCTGTGATTTCTCAAATCCCAAATATATGATTTTTCAGATATCGCCTGAACTGTCCATAGCTAGAAATCTTTCGCAGGCTTAACGGTCAACTGTTCCACAAACGAGGCCCTGCAACAGCAAAGCTTCTGTCACCAAATCTGTTATGGGTTCGTGGAACTGTTAGTGTCCTATCAGTAGACGAACGCAGAACACAGACCATGCTCGGAGACAAGATGAATGTCCGATATCAGGTAGTTTGGTGCAATTGAAGCTAAAGACTGGTGTACACGACACACAATCTTGAACTCCACTCGTCTTTGGACAGGTAGCCAGTGTAACTGACGCAGCAGCGGAGTGATGTGGTCACCATTGTAATTATATAGTCATTATGAGTCTCTTTCTTTCTCAACTCACCAAACATGAACGTATCTGTTACTTTAACACCACATATATATCCAGTCATTCTGATCTCCGCTCCCTGTAGCTATATTGGCTCGGTACAAGAATGTTCACGTGTATGGTACAGCCTGCCATCGAGCGTCACCTCGTCGACGTCATTGACTGCTTTTAGGCGGCGTCTCAAATCAGAGCTTTTCCTGCGATGTTTTGGCCAGGACTGTGTCTGACGTATCTTTGCTTGTGCTCGACTCTGAATGCATGCTTTTATGCGTACTTTTGTAAAGTGTTCTTACAGTCCTTTGGATTTTACGACACTATAATCTTACTCGTTTCATAATAATAATAATATTGCGGTAAACAACATACAGAGACCTTGAGAATCTGTGCAAGAGCGACAGTTTCCTGCTGGGCCATTGCCACAGCTCTCATGCGCTCGGCATTCGACACCTGCTGCAGACTTTCACTCACGGCATCGAGCATGATCAGCTCCATCGTCATTCTTGTACCGAGCATGTCTGGAGCCAGGCCAACACCAGTCTCCGGGTCCAAACCCATCAGCCGACCACCTTCACTCTGCACACAAACAGCTCCTAACCAGAAACTCATTATTGGCGTAAAACTTCATTATATATAACATTATTACCGATATAACACGACAGTATGTGAACAAAAACAATTTCTTATTCTCAATGAGTCTCTATTAATGACCATGACGATAAGCTATAGAAATATGAAAAATTAGACTCATTAATTTCCTGAACAATGGCCTAGCCACCCAACAGCCAAAAACCTTCCCCTGTAAATGATATAAAAGTCACTTGTTCTTTGGAAATTCGTCGTATTTTTGGGCATTTTTTGGGTTTTTTGATGTTATAGGGTTAGACCGGCTCCCCAAGGGAAATACCCAAGGAATTTGACTTAAATTTTGCATGTTGGTAGGGTCAGAGTTAGGGTTAGGGGTCTAAATTCAACTGCATGTCAATTGAGGTAAAACAAAGTGACGACTTAAGATGCCCAAGTCGACCAGAGACGACTTTTGGCAGTTGACTCCAAGGTCTATAAGCAACTGGGCTTGGGTTACTGCATTGAGTTTCCTTCTGTGGTTTATCACCACTGCTTGCGTGACAGATATTGCAGCAAACGAATAAAAACTGTGTGTGACTTATCCTCAAAGGATCTCTTACAAAAAGTGGAGAAAAATACTAAAACTGCTCACTCATGTAAAATAAAAGAAAACAAATGCTCCAAAAACTTGTAAAAGTTTTTGCCAACTTTTGCAAACTTGCAGCGCCTGCCATGCAACAATATGTTCATGCTAAAATAATATGATAAAGAGTGGGCGGGGCATTGTATGACAATTAGCCACAAAGCTAGATGAGTCACAGCTGGTGGTGCAGCGACGTCGTAACAGTGACGTCATGAATCACACCGCAACCATAACCGGTGTACGATATGAATATGCAGCTCCATGCATCTCGGTGACATGATTGGCTGCAACAATATGCTAATGCCAAAAGTTTTTGCAAACTTTTGCAAGTTTTTGCAGGATTTACTTCACACGTGTGAGTGGCATGACAGGGAACTGCAAATCTAGGCGTAAGTAAAAAACAGCTGTTGAAATGGATCTGTTAGTGGTACTGACCAGAAGAGATGCTCTACTCCGGCGTGATGCTGACGGAGCATGCTGTTCAGACGTCAGACTTGAGATCAGTGAGAAATCTGTATCAGATTCAGCATCAACTGATCTTTTCATGTTTGCTGAACTTGGAACCAGCTCCATGCCAGATGCTTCACGATGCCTACCGGTAACCGACAGTAAATCGCCAATACTAATTAATGGCTTCACAACAACCATCCAACTACCTAACAGCCCTATCTGCTAAGATAAATACATCCAGACTTTCACGGAGATTTTAAAGGAGATTACCAAAGACAGTACAGAAAACAGACCAGGAAAGCAAAACTTCACAGCAGCAACTTACTAGTATGACAATGCACAAATATTATAGTAAATACCTCTCCTGACTTCCCTTCCCAAAGTAGACTACTCTGCACTCTATACCTCAAGTTTATGAAGCTTAAAAACTAGCACAAGCTACAAGGTCTCGAAAAATGTCTCCGTATTGGCCTATCAAAGTCTCAGTATTGGTCTTGGACAGAAAATCTAACGTCTCGGTCTCGTGGAATTGTGGGAGGCTCTTGGTCTCGAACTGAAAACCAAATGTCTCATTGTCTCGTTTACATCTCTGGGTGTTGGCATGGTCATTCATCTGAAGCGAAGCAAAAGCGTTTTGCATTTGGTATAGCTGCTACCACTGCCAAGTCATCATCTGTTGTTTCACTAAAATCCAGAATGGTGTACCTTATAGGTAGCAGCTTAGCCAGGTTGTTCTCAAAATGGAATACAGTAAATGGTATCTAGTGTATAAAAAGATGCTCAAATTATCTCCCAAAGTTCTATCTCTTAAAGGTTGTTTTTGAAGAGCTACCAGTACCTAGCTGTCAGGTGTTTACATTGTCAAGCCATGCCCCCTACTTTATTTAATGGGATAATTTGTGACCAGGTGACTAGTATCACCTACCAGAACCTACCATATAGTCTGAGTGTGGTAACTTTCGGTATACTAGGTCATGTGACTGCCGTGTTTACTACCAAGCACTTACCAGACACACTCTGTTAGGTCACTGAAAACAGCCCTCTAGTAGCAGTGGTCATTATTTTACCAACCTAGAGTCAGCGGCAGAATGAGTTCTGTGGTCGTCAGACATCTCAGTGAAGTCGTCTCTGTAGCTGATAAGCTCAGACGTCTTGGAACGAGCAGTGAATGGCTGCGGCAGCGGTGCCATGTCATGGTTGTCAGCAGCATCCCCGCCAGCATGACGAATATGATGCGATTCTTCATCCTCCGGCTCCATTACCACATCATGTCTGTGATCGATGTACTCTGCCTGATGACGACCATCATCGCCTACTATGTGACCCAGTCGGTAGTCTTCTTCGATATTTTCAACTGCCCTATCTACACTGGGTCGGTGCTCTACGGCATTTTCAACAACAGATAGTTTTTGGTGATCACTGTACAGCGTCTCAGTACCAGCCGCCCAAAAACTGTCACCAGCTACCAAATGTCTGTGTTCTTCACCACTGTCTGCCGCCATATTCCGAGCTGTTTCTAACTTGTCATCTACCGCATTTCTCAGAAAAGACCCATCACGATTGGCTTGATCATCATTTGCCTGACTCAAACCAGGCGATAAAGAACTTACAGCACTCATCGAGTCTCTATTATCATCAGAAAGTAACTGGTGATCTGTCTGCAGAATGCCTTCAGAAAGAGAGCGTACACTGTCTACTAAAACATCGTCAGCAAATGCAGACTTCCTAGGAAGAATTTCTAAAACAAAAAATAAATACAGCACCGTAAATTAATACAATCACCTTGCTATATCAATTTCAAGTGAGATACTATTCTCTCAATATTAGCAAATGAAACAAGAAGCTCTGCTATTGCAGAGGGACCGCACGATGAGTTTGTCAGTAAAAATCCTGCAACTACAAAACATCCCATTTTAAAAAGACTGCAATCGACAAAATACCTTGAAGTTTATACGTCTAAGGTCATCGTAATTGCTGCTTTTATGTAGGCAGTATATCACATCCTGTTAGTGGCCTGTTGTTACAGTGTCTCTATCTAGCTCCGTTCCTGAGATACTACCACTTTTGAAGTAAATGTGACTGACAATGACCTGTAATCACAGAAATATTACCAAAAACTTTGTGAGTGCGGTTAAGTATGCTGAAGATGTTGAGTGGGTCGGGTTGCAGCTGTTGTTGCCATGCCAACACCGGGGCAGCTGGCTTCAGTTGCACTGTATTGGTCGATGGTGTGGGTCGCACAGTTGATGTGAAAGCAGATCTTTGTATTGGCTATGCATACACACAAACAAACTCTTACACTGGCATACAATGCTCCATGTGGCCTGTGTTGCATAATGGTAGAGCATTTGTGACCCAAAACGTCATGGGTTCAAATCTCGGCCGGTCCGCTTCCATGTAACAGCCTTGGGCAAGCGGCTCACATGCATGTGCCTCTGTCACCAAGCAGTATAATTTGGTACCGGCCTCTGGGTGGTGATGCTCTTCGGCTGGGAAAGTAAGTAAAGTAATGGCAGCCTACCGCCAGGGGGATGGCTTAGTCACATGTCGGATGACTGCCTGAACACCGGGATCAGCTCTGGGCCCAACACTCCGAAACAAGTACAGGAAAACTTCTTTTTTTTTAAGGTCAGCAATCTGCCTGTTCTTTGTCATACTTATGCTCACTATTACACTAGCTGCATCCACAGCAGTAAGAGTAAAGCAAAAGTCTGGTGTCTGCCTGTCCGCATGACGTTATCCTAAATATAGCAAACAACTGCAAAAAGCAATAGGCCAGCGGTCATGCTCCATTTTAGGGATGACGAATATGGCTGCTGGTAAGATACATCTACATCACAGGCTGAGTGCTCTTCAAGATATTAATCAAAAGTAAAATAAAAAAGAAACAAGACCACTTGTATAGCAAAGGAAGTACAGCACCAAAAAGTAAAATAAAAAACTAGAATACCTAGCGGTATATGGTCGTGCCTCTATGGCAGCTTTCTGTCAGCTCTCAACAGCTGGTCAAAAGTTTGACCCTGAATCCTTATATGAGCCTATGTAATTTGAAACTTTGTACCCATATTTGGTCAACTAATATCAATTTTAGACCCCCCTTACATTAGACTTTTTGGTCCATCTTGGTCTGAACTTTCACCCTATGGGTGAACTGCGGAGAGGAAGGAGGGGGGGGGGCAGTTGTGCCAGCGACATATTTTTTTGTCACAGACGGACAAAAACGTGACTACTTAACTTGCGCCTCCTCTTGCAGCAATGTGCGAGAGGCGCGACTAAGAAACAAGACCACTTGTATATCACAATATTTCACACGCAAATCGTAAGCAGAAATGTGTGTGCACAAATGACTTGCTGAATAATAAAGTGGCATGATGAGATGGCAAATCAGCAAGAATGAAATGGCCGAATGTTAAATCCACAATCTTTTGATTGTTAAACCACCATTACACTGCCACTAATTGCACATGAATTTTAACAACCTCAAACACACAAGCTCATATTCATTCTTCATCCCATACTAGCCAATACCTAGTCGCCGGAACCCCAGCTGGAGCTGACATCCATCTGCATGTCTTGCCACACCAAGCCAGCGCCTCTGTGTGCACAGCCGACACATGGGTAAACCCGCCTATACGTGTCTCAGCCGTTGCAATGAATGCCCGCCTACCTGCAGCACAGGCAGCCTGGCAGGCTCTGTGCTGGATATGGCAATAACATCTGTCATAAATGCTCTCAGCATGACCTTCTGCCATGTATTAGTCGGATGAACTGTGCACTTAATACAGCATCACTGCTGATAGCACTCACACAGATGTCAGGCACTTGTAGACGTGAAGCTGATGGGTGATCTCCAGCTCTCTGCCAATCATCGCTTGACTCCGCCCACCCATCAAACACACGACCGCATTGCCGGTCGTTCCTTGATGCCGAACTGGAGACGGCCGGGTCATCGGCTGTTTGGCTGGTTACTGAATGACCAAATCCAGCAGCTACTGGACCCATCACACCTAATAACATAATAACCAGAGTCACATAGAAGATGATAATTAATTACTATCATTGTGACTTTTCAATACACTCCAGGTCAGCCCAAATACAGGTCAAAATGCAATGACAGTGACTGACTGAGTTAACGTGTAACCTCCCACTCGACATTAAATAGGTCATAATGGAGATGCTCTTCCCAGCCAATCTTTTGGCCAGTACTGAATAAATCAAAATTAAAGCCGGGCAAAAGACAATAACAACACAAATAAACCTAGGCTAACACAAAACTAAATATACAACCACAATACAAATCATCAAACACAAAAATACAACATCAAACAAGTGGCTCTGCTATGGCAGAGGGACCGCGCGACGCGCTTGTCAGTAGAAATTCTGCAACTACAAAACATCCCATTTGAAAACTAGAGTCACGGACCTATCGTGTGGCATTATTTGCGTGATCCTACGTTTAGCCGTTTTCGTACAATACCGGAGTGTGACAG
>Ga0209782_1001574_pt1 | contig 12051 bp, 6 predicted proteins | sample WorMetmaBAHAMAS1_FD_187390 | JGI IMG/M metagenome (GOLD analysis project Ga0209782, IMG submission 187390) | Marine gutless worms symbiont microbial communities from Max Planck institute for Marine Microbiology, Germany - Inanidrilus... | ecosystem: Host-associated > Annelida > Digestive system >... | reverse complement strand
CAAGGGGAGGTGGGATAACAAATCACCATTTAATAGCGTACTCACTCAGCAACATCTCTGCAAAAAATTACCAAAATCGGTTAATGTGCGTTGAAGTTATAGTGTGCTACATCATTGACGTTTTTTTTGAGACACAGTGTATTACTCTGTGTGCATAAACTTACTGCTGACAGGAACGGGACAACTGTATAAAGTGTTTTGTTGTGAAATATTTTGAATGTTATCACAGTTGATGTGACTCATCAGGTCTTCAGATTTAAAATGCACCAATACTGTCTCATATGCCCAGATAAAGTTTATGGCAATTTGTTATTTATAATTGTGTCTAATATGCAATTGTATAAGTTTCACTTGCAGACATCATGCTGTAGGAACATCTGAAATTATTTAAATTGCAATCTTATACCATACCAGTTAATGTAAAGATATGTTACGAGTGGTGAAGGTTATTAATTAAAATATTTTCCATCGTTAACTTTCTGAGTAGTTGTTCACTGATTTTAGGTAGCACATTTTGTATATCTTTACTGTCATTTCGAAAATGGACCATGTCACTTTTAGTAGGTGGTGGCTACTAGTTTAATCTGCAAAAAAAGTAAGTCTTATACAGTGAACCTTTGTAGGAAGTTAGCAAAGAAAGGTTTCTACAATACAGACTCAGCTCCCCTAATGGAAAGTAAAAGATCACCATTAATGATTTATTTAACTAGAAAATGTGTCATCAAGATGCTGCAGTATTGGCCGGATTACCATATCCACCCAAATTTGGCACAACATTATAAGTCTGTGATGTGGTCTTTCACACCAAATTTCACCTTGTTCACTACATATTGTCAGCCCTACAAAGCAAAAATCCGCAATTTACACCACATTTCCAAATTTTGGGCTACTGTAACCATGTCGCTTTGTCAATCATTCCTTATTTGGCATGCAAGAGTAGACCTATGGTCTGTGCTTCCGTGCAAAATATCATGTTACAGCCTTGTTGTTACTGACGCCTCTGATGGAAAAACCACATATTTGACTATTTTCATCATAACATTGTGTTTTGATGCTACCTAGTGACAAAGTAACAAAGTTGAGTGTGGGTGAACAACTACAAACGTTCCCCTATCAAACGGTATCAGATCGTTTCTAATATCAAATGTCTTAATGGAAGTCTTGTGTTCACATACTTGTGACAGCATGATGAATAAAAAATAACAAACTTAAGACGTTTTTTGTAGCAGTAGCATGTGAATATCCAGGCCTAATATACTCGGCATGATGCTAGAGTAGTTCTGTACTTTTCTTGCGCCTACATTGTGCCTAGAGGGTGTTGTAAAACACCATGTGAGTTTCATAATAGTGCAATCCATTGACCGAATTCCACTAAATCTTATACATCACTTGGCCATGGAACTGCCCAAGTTATACTCTTCTATGGGTGTTTATATTTACGGACTTTGTAAAAGGTTACAGTTTGTTAGGTTTTACATCCCATCCCTGCACATGTGGGGTGGCATGGAGACTCTTCACAATTGCCAGTTGAATAATCTAAATACCAGCAGAACTAGTGAAAAATATATAGTGTGATAACGTGTGTGAAAAAAATTGTCATTATAAATGGATGACTGTAAATGTGTGGCAAAGCCCAGTGTATAGCCCACTTGGTGCCATAGTATCGCCCCCCCTAGCGAATAATAATGAAACAGACTTATTGATCGCCGCCTTGCCTACCAGCCCCGCCTCCTGCTGAACGTACCTGAAGTCACCCCAGAAAAATTTTCGTACGCCGACTGTACAACTTCTTATGTCTTAAACTCCGGGGCCACTGAATCGAATCTCGCCAAATTTCTACAAGATGTACAGAAGTGATTGCCGATTACTCTTATGAAATCAAAATTGCGATCTTCCAATCTGTTTTGGAACTTGCGAGCGAATCACGGCAAAAATTGCGTGTTTTAACAGCGTGAACTCTTGAGATTATCAGACGGAAGTTCACCGAATTGTACACAATGTAGCCGGATTACTGCCATTTAATCTTTTGAAATCAGTTTCACGATCAGTGAAGCAGTTGCCGAATGCTAAAGCAAAGAGTAAATGTCATTCCTGGCGATGTCTGCGAACAACTTCCAAATTTAACTGGTTGCCATAGCAACATCCCTCGGGCAACCGCCAAACGAATATTTAGTTAATCATTCCCACCAGTACACCTGCCAAACCTGTAAAGAAGGTCAAGATAGGTCCAGAATATTTGAGATATTTAGCGTGATGTGCCAATTTTTGCCGTATCGTCGCAACAGGTGTTATTGTTAACAGCGTAAACTCTGGGGTTACTGGACCAATGTCACCAAAATTGTACACAATGCAGAGAAATTCATTCTATTTAATCTTTTGAAAATCTGAATTGCAATATTGCAATCCGTTTCGGAATGGCAGCACAACAAAGGAGATTTGTGAAAAATGTTGATTTTTTGATTTTAATTAGTTACCATGGAGGGATCGCAAAGTGAATACCAGGTTAACAAGCCCTTCTGAAAGTTTGGTGAAGATTGGTCAATTAGCCTCCGAGAAACAGCTGTTAGAAAGTCGACCATTAAACAAAATACTTTAAAAAATGAAGAAAATACATCGGCAAAATTATAGCCCTTCCGGCAAGTTTGCCAAGCGGGCTAAGTAGAACTTAAATTATGTTGAAAGTGCCATTAATTCTTAACTAACCAATACTAATGATCTGGCATTAATTGAATTTTACAACAGTGTAAGCACTGCATTGCTACACAGTGATATTATGTTAATGCTGAAGTGTGCAATCATAATCTAGAGGCTTCGAGCAACTAAGCTAGTAGAATGCAATCAGTCTCAGTAATATCTTTGTTGAAGCTCAAAAATACGCAGTATTACTCCGAAATTCTTGATGAATCCTGAGATCTCGATTTTCGCTTTGAGAGGTGTGATTTACATGCGGGAATAGCTATGTTATAAATTCTGTGTGTTACAAGCCATTCTCGCTAATTGTTATTTTTTGTAACCACAGTGCATCTGCATGTAATACAGTCATTTGATAGTGGTAAAGATTTTTGTAAATTAGTGCCATTAGTGTTATTAAAAAGCTCAATAGCTGGGTGATGCAAGGATTGTTAGTGTTATAATAAATGAAGTAACATCACATGTTGGGTGTTGTAGTGTATGTAGCTCATTTTAAACTATATCAATTTACACGGCATTAGTAATCGGTGCTTTTTGTACTTTCTTTGCTTCTATTTTGTAACTTTCCTGGGCAGTTGTCAGACTTGATTAATAGGCTGAAGAACAGCCATTGTTAGGTTAGTAATGTGAGTAGCACTGGAGTCGTCGACAATTTGAACTGAGCATTGCAGTACCTGTATTGATACAAAATTGTAAATTTCTTTATACTAATAATACAGGTGTGACGCGCATAAGTAAAATGCCATTATTGATAACAGTACATTTACAAATAGCTTTATAATCCAAGGTTGGCTGACATATATGGCACCTGAGCTATAAAATACTGCATTTCTTCCATCCTCTTAGTGAGGCATGGCCAGCAGAAACTTGGCAGAATTAGCTATGACAGTATGCTAAGGTATCGCCATGTTTTTATGAAAGCACCGTTAAACTCCAACTAACCATCATCATCTCAGCAATAATAGTCAGTGAATATTAAAACGTTGTAACACTGTGTCCCAGAAAAAAAGACACCAGAAGGCAGTTTTTGCAGGCATATTGTAAACAATTTTTAAAATACTTCACTTGTAGACTTAGCAGTTAATTTGCAGTAATGTCATTACTGAAAATCCCACCATGCCTTGAAAATGTTTATCCACTACATGTCTACATTAGAGACCAGTTTTTAAATTTCTATGGTGATTTAGCTTTTAGTTGTGTTTTTTATGCGTATGGTTAGTTTAACATTTACCTCGTGCTGGTGCTGGGGCTTAATGTGCCCTAAAAGCATTGTATATTTTTGCACTCTATAGATTGTGTGTGTGTGTGTGTGTGTGTTTACCTTATCACTTGCTTTTTTGCTTCTTGTAAATTACTTTCTATTTCTCTTGCTTATATTTTTCTTTCTTATTTGCTCCTTTTTTCATCTTTTCCTTTGAGAATAGGCCCGCTGCATTTGCAGGCTGTATGTTGTAGAGGCAACTGCCTGGGTTATAGTTTTGTCTTGGTTTATTATGATTTGTATTTCCTTGATTTAGTGGTTGTAGATTTAGTTTTGTGTTAGCCTAGGCTTATTGTTTCATTTGTGGTTTTTTCTCCTGGCTTTGATTTAGATTTTCTCAGTAGTGGCCAAGAGATTGGCTTGGAAGAATCTCTCCAAGATTATCTATTTTGTGGTAAGTGGGACATAGAACTTCAACTGTGTCAATCAGTCAACCTAAAGAAGTGGTGAAGTTAACAACCATACAGTACTCAGACACTCAGAACACAGTTGCTCAACAGCAGTCATCAAGTGATTTTATCATCATTTGTTTCTCTTAGAAAAAGATATTTGCTGTATCCACAACAAAAAAACACAGTGATCAAATGTATGCACCTGAAGCAATCAGGAATATTTAGTCTATCCATTTTTACGATGTTGTGTTTTTGTGTTGTGAATGTTGCTTTTGATTTGGTAACTTAAGACTGTGGATGCCTGATTTATTATTGACATTGTAGTTTCGTTTTCCAGTATTATGGACTCTGGAGGTGACTTTTAGATTAGTTTGTATACTTAGCGAGATGAACAGCTACAAAGGATTGGTGACACAAATTTTTTGGTTTCTTGCCAGACGGAGCGGATGAAGGAAGTGCAAAACGGTATTGCTGTTCCGAATGTGGACGACAATTTCGAACCGGGCGATGTCTAAAACATCACAAGAGCACAACGCACCGGCCAAAGTGGCACTCGTGCACCAAGTGTAATAAGCAGTACAGGAAAATGGAATTCTTCAAGAAGCACATGCGTAAACACGAAAGTGGCGAAGATAAGCCATTTATTTGCGGTATGTGTGGTCGTCGATGTCCATTTGCGACAAGCCTACAGGAGCACATGAGAACCCACACAGGAGAGAGGCCTTACCCTTGCCGTGTTTGTGGTAAAGCTTTTGCGCAGACAAGTACGAGGTACACGCATGAGAAGATTCATTTTGATCTCGCTCCACATGTGTGCAGCCAGTGTGGAGTTAGTTTCAAGTGGGCTGGCCTGCTACGGCGTCACGTCATCCTTAAACACACCGACGAGCGGCCATACATATGCTCCACCTGTGGAAAACAGTTCAAATTACCAGCTATGTTGCGAGTCCATGTGCGTCAGGTACACAGTGATGAATATGCTTATTTGTGTCCGGACTGCCCAGCTCAGTTCAAGCTTCAGGGTGGCCTTAAGAAGCACAGGCGTACCGTGCATGGTCAGTCGAAGCCGCATCAGTGCAGCGTCTGTGACCGGTTGTTCAGCCAGGCAGCAAATCTTCGTACACACATGCGCACACATACGGGTGAACGTCCATTTCAGTGTCCCATCTGTGGTCGAACATTCTCACATTCGGGCACCGTTAAGTCACACATGCGATGCCACATAGACAAATCATTACTCTCGTCTCCTGTTTCAGCTGTGGTTGTTGAATGATATAGTGATAACAGTTACTTGCAGCTGTTTTGTTAGTTTGTTATCCTGTTGGCAAGTCATAATGTATTATCGTTTTAGTGTTAAGATGTTGTAATATGTAAGTAGATATGCTAACATGATTTTTCTGCGTTAGGTTTTAAGAGCATACAGTTTATGTAGACAGCGCTTGGCAGTGTAATAGTAATTGTCACTGACTTTAGTTTTGGAAGTTAGTTGACTTGATACTTACTGTAAAAATACTTTGACTTTTGCTGTATTATTGAATTTGTCAACACCATATCTGGTGGAATTCAAAGAAAACTGAAATGGTAAATTTTTGAAAGTCTGGTCTTGAGTTTATCTTATAATACCAAAAACCTGATAGAAGATGCGTGCTGTAATGTTTGAGAATTTTGACAGAAGTCATATAGATTGCAAGTTTTGACTAACTCAGTATGATCATATAGGTATGTGTATGCAAGAGCTGTGTTTCTTCCGTGCTGCAAGTCAGTCTTTGCAATGCTAGTAATGAACATAAGTGAAAAATTTGATTGTGTCGTAATGGTGCTTGCATTCAGTGAGTGTGTGTATTTTGTTTATGTAATTATGCTAGTAGGATAGTGTGTGTTTTTGGCAATTCTGAACCACTGGTGGTGATATTTTCATGTTTCTTATAAAGGCACTTGCTTTGACACTGTTGACTGGATAAAGGACATAACAATGCTATGATTTCCCGAGACAGATTTTATTGTGTGTCAGATTAGCAGGCCTATGCACAGCACATTACTGACAGATCATTACTGTGGTGTTAGCACTAACTGGCATGCCTGATGTAAAGGGATAAAAGTAGAGAGAAAAGTCGTGATTTTTAATTGGCATCTCACTTTGTCTAGAAAACAATACGTGACAGGGTTAGAGCTAGCTGCTTAGGAAGTCATGTGATCTGTTTGATGGTGCTGTGTTAGCAACATTGATGACCCAAAACTGCCACATATTGTGAACTTTAGCATATGTGTATTTTGCATACCTATGAAACGGTACGGCTAATGACTTCAGATTTGTTACATGAATTGAAGTGGCAAGTACTAGCCTACAGATGACTGTTCAGTTAAATTTTGGGACCACATCGTATTTGTAACACGTGAAGCTCTGCATTACAAATCAAATTTGATATATGGATGATAATGCTCATGTATGATCAAATACTCCCATGGTCAGTGTTCGTGCAGACAAATTTTAACTATCACTTGAATGACTTTTCAGAGTTACAAGCGAGCAGTTAACATACACTAAACAAGTATTAATTTCTTGGAAGCAGTGCAAGGTAGAAATATGGTTATTACACGTTGCTAATAGAAAGTGATATATGTCACATCATATAAGCATTTTTGCTGACCTTAGTTATGTCAGTTACAGACCTTTTACAAAATCCTAGAACTCCCTTGTCTTACTGATGACACACAAGTTTTGTCTGCGGTAGCTAAGTTTCTTGTGAATTGCTGCATTAGTATAATCTGTGGTGACCACAGAGCGTAGGCAGTTCAGACAGAAACAAGAGTAATAATAGTGATAGCAGGAGACTGTGGATAGTTGGTGTGCATGTTGTTGTTATGATATATGGCGAAAAGTCGAAGTAGGCGGCATGTGCAGTGTGCATTATATGTGTATGTTGCGTCAGAGCTGAAGTGCAAACGCCGCCGACGAGGTCGTCCAAAAGGCTCGTACCACAACTCCAGAGTTCGTAAGTTGCCCCTGAAGAAAGTGAAAGTCAGAGTGAAGTCAGAGAATGATGATTCCACTGGAACCACCCTGAATGATGAGAAGCCAGCTTCAAAGCCAAGAGGGCCTGTGATGTCCGACCGTACACACATGTGCAACGTCTGTGGTCGCCAGTTTCGCACGGCTGCGATGTTAGTTGTCCATATGCGCATACACACCGGTGAACGTCCATATGCTTGCGAAGTCCCAGGATGTGGTAAGCGTTTCGCACAGGCCAGTGGGCTGCAGTACCACACGCGCACTCACTCCGATGCAACGCCGTACATTTGTTCGGATTGTGGTCGACAGTTTCGCCACCCGGGCCTTCTCTCGGCACATCTCTTAGTGCACGCCGGCATTCGGAGGTTTCGCTGTCACGAGTGTGGAGCCGCGTTCATCATGTTGACGCATCTCCGGCGACACCAGCGTGTGCACAGTTCAGAGCAGCCGTTTGCATGCTCCAAGTGCCCGGTGCGGTTCAAGTTCAGCTGGGGCCTGCGTCGGCACGAGCGTGCGATGCATCTCGGCGAGAAGCCGTTTGTGTGTTCCGTGTGCGACAAAGCATTCGCCGAGATTGGGAATCTGCGCACACACGTGCGCACACACACGGGTGAGCGTCCGTTTGTCTGCTGTGTGTGTAACCAGCGTTTCACTCAGTCCAGCTCGATGAAGACTCACATGCGGCTCCACAGGATTGGAGGCAATGGTTCCTTTACGGAGTCGACGGCAGAGCCTGTGTGGGACGAGCACTTTTTGCAGTCTACTCCGCTCAATGCACACATACATTCACAGAGCATTCGAAGCAGTGCTTCATCTGAGCCATCGAAGGAGCCTGCCAGTGATCATCACTTCGTACAGTCCGGTCCACCACTTAAGGAACGCATTCATTTGCCGAGCACTGGAAGTAGTGCTTCGTCTGAGCCGTTAACAGAGCTTGTCGACAGAGACCAGCACCACTGTACACAGTCCACTTCATCAAACACTGAGTCACTGACCGAGCCTGTAGCTTACTTGCGCACGGCACCTGTACCGTCAAACGAGCTGCTGACTGAGTCGGCAGTTTCACTGAACAAGTCGTTCAGCTAACGTGACGTTGCTTTTGTGCTGCGTGACCGATACCGATCGAGTTGGTTAATGACATTGACATTTTGGTTTTATTTTTTCCTTGTTTGGTCACAAACCTTTTGTGCAAAGCAACTTTTAAGTAAGTAAGCAAACATGAACATTTTATGTCGGTAAAATTGCCATGGGAGTTACGTTTATTCATATAATCAGTTGAGAGGGCAGTGTATGTTTTTGTAGATATGTTTCAATTTGATATCCGAAAGTGCATTTGGTGACTTTATGACAAGTTTATATATGGCTTTAAACAAGTCATTTAGCTAAAATAGCATTCACAGATGTTGACCAGTGTCATTTGTCTGAGCTGATTAATCAGCATTGTTCATGTTCAGTTTTTGTTCATTCCTTCCATTGTTGTTTCAGCATGTTAACAGTACACCATTTACGTGTAATTTTGATAAGTTGTAAAAATAGGAATATTCGTATTTTAACTTGCATGCGAGATCTGTCAACCATTGCTGAGGCCTTCTTTCATGCCCAGTTTTAACCCTGTGGCCAGTAGTCTCGTGACGATGGCATTGTTTTGTATTTGCTACTAGGATTTTATATTTAGATGGTGTATGTGTGGTGTGTTTCAAAGGTAGTGGTGGGATGTTGATGGCATCAAAATCATTGACTTCTCCAAACACTCACTGAGCCCCAGCATTCCAAACCATCCCAAGCCTTCAGTCTGTCGCATTACGGTGTAAATGCATTAGTTTAAAGTGTGACACAAGCAAATTACCAGGTTTTCCTATTTTCCTACCCAAGTTCTAAAATAGTTGATTAGTCTATATCACAGTGCAGTCATACTTGGGCCGATGTCAGATATTCAGCCACAGCCACAAAATGTTAGCCTTAATTTTTAACAGATGCTTAACCTTTATGGCTTTAAAGTTTCACTGTTTAAATGGTTACTGATTATAGTGGACACATCATACCCTTTAGCTGCCAGAAAAGCCTTAAATCACATTGATAATCCTGACCAATATTATATGATCAGACTTTGGTACTGTTCAGTTACAGCGTGTGCATTGGGTCGTTTGAGCAGTAAGCCATCCGGGCAGATAAAGTGTATTGTATATTTTAGATTTTCACGACAGTGAAGGGTGTAGTTGCATTTCTGTACATAACTATAATTTTTTTTTACCTGTGCAACACTATTAGCATGGGTATAAGCTACGGGCCTGTGTCTGTTTGTCTCTGCCACACACTCGCTCTATATTGAAATGGCTGCTTGGATCGAATATATTTTTGCGTACAGGTTTCCCTCAACATATGCTATATTGTGTTTAGCAGAATTTGGGTATCACCAAAAATAAGGGCAATTATTTTGTAACTTTTGCAAATTCTGGACTTTGAAATTTGGCCAAAGCACATCCGACATCACCAAAGCCCGATATAAACAGCGACAGCCGTCCCGTCAGCCTGTTATTGACAACACCTGTTGACGACAGCAGACATGGCCAGATGATTTTTACATTGATCGAATATCATTGCCAGCTGAAAACACACAGTGTCCAGCTCTGTGTACAACAAGATGGTCGACTGAGTGTGAGGTACTGGCGAGCAGATCCATCGGCATCAGCTGATAGTTGTTCTAAAAACTCAAACACGATAATGTTTTTACAAGTTGATGCTGTTGTATTTGCATGTTACTCGTTAACTGGTTTAGCAAATTGTAGATATATACAATTCAATTTCAACATTATTCTCATCATATCTGTGCTGCATTCCTGTATTTGTTGTGGAAGATAATTTATGGTGTCTCGTACTGTGCATTTGTCATTTGGTGATTGTGGTATGTTTGATCGTTCTGATTGTGAAGTGGCGTTTCCGCACTGTGTATTTGGGAAAATGTAAGAAATTGGTTAAATGTATCAAGCTTTGAAATTATTTCCCTGTTGATGATGTGGTGAATACAGTATCACATGACATGTAAATAGTAACGATTTTTGGTATAGCCTGTTTGTCGTCACTGCTCCATTGTCACAAAATTTAGCAAAAGCTCTGGCCCTGCAATAAATAAAGAATATCACTTAACTTTCTAGTTCTTGTGGTCATAGCTTTGTGAAGACTCATTTACAAAAATAAATATGTAACAAAATGTTGCTGTGAAGGCATCATATCAGCTAAATCACAGTTTTAAAAACATTTTAATGTTTTATTCTTGTCACAGTTTTTTTACTTTTTAAACAATTTTTTTGATCATTTTTGTTATAAAAGTGTTAGTATAAATGTAATTCAAAGTAGTAGTGTAATGTATCATTTGCTATGTTTTTTGCCTTTAATCACACATTTGAAATAGATAGAACATATGCAGCATGGTAAAATTATAACACAAGGAAGCACAGGCAGTGATGTAGGAAGTCACGTTAAATTTTTACTTAACTTCGTGCCCTTATCAGTCACTTGCACAGTGTGTCCATTGCTTTGGATTTTATAAACGTTTTTATCCCATTTTAAACATTGTTTTTAACATTTTGAAAGTTATTTTTTATTTTTTTTTCTTCAGCATTTTTACATCTGTGACTATGACCTTAATTGTGCTAAAAGTGTAACAACACTTTTAACTTCGTGCCCTTATCAGTTATTTCTAGCCAACCATCTAATGGTAGAAAATAAGCTTCAGCAGGCAATTGATAAAGTGGTTGGTATCGGGCTATCTCTTGTTTGATGTCTGCACTGCTGCATGCTTAACTCAAAGAATAGTTTGCTGTCATTTAGATGGGAGTTACTACATTTGGAAAGTTTTATGTCTGATATGCATTGCTGAGTCCTGTGTCCTAGTCTGCTGTCATTCCTGGTAGTTTTTTTCGTGCAAATGGAGCAGTGACTGTCAGCCATTTTAGCAGTCTGTACAGCATCGGAGTTTATTAAGAATATTTGCTGGAGTTTGTTAGTTTATGTGGGCTGCAATGCCCTACATGGAAGTTTATGCATTACAGTTGAGTTCTTTTTTATTGTTATTGTTCATCATTTAACTTGATGACAACAGATGTTTAAAATTAATGGATTTTTGATTCTTTTCATTAAAGCCAATTACAATTACCAGGAGACATCACTTATACATGAAGATTTTTGTTTTACATGATATAGTTGAAGCCATTTCTACAGCTGTAATGACCGCTTTAATTTTAATTAGTATAGTGTGATACCCTCATTACACAATGCACATTTTAGTATTTAAAACCAGATATGCAACATTATAGTTATAAAATGTATATTTTAATGAGTAAAATGTGTCACTTCAACAAAACCTTCAAACAAGAAAGAAAAGAAAAAATCATACTGTCACGTGACTGTTTGCATTAAATGCCAAGTTGGACCGAACGCCACATATAGCTCGCTGTGAAGCTTAACATTATGTGACAGCTATTAATTGCCATCAATGTTTCAAGCATTATTTACATGGGCTGAAGCAGAGAAGTGTGATACATGTTTAATTTAGTGCACTGTCTAAGGTCCGGTTTTTCCACAGCAAATTAATCTCCCGTTAATTTAATCCGGCATTAAATCCGGCAGATAATGATCAATTTACTCAGATGTCGTTTTTCCACCGGCAGTTCGTCAATTAAATCGTCCGTTTAGGACGA
>Ga0209782_1001573_pt1 | contig 12054 bp, 10 predicted proteins | sample WorMetmaBAHAMAS1_FD_187390 | JGI IMG/M metagenome (GOLD analysis project Ga0209782, IMG submission 187390) | Marine gutless worms symbiont microbial communities from Max Planck institute for Marine Microbiology, Germany - Inanidrilus... | ecosystem: Host-associated > Annelida > Digestive system... | reverse complement strand
CGACCATTCTCCAGTGCTCGCGGTTCTCCGTTGCTCTCAAGGCTTCCTCCAATGTCATCCCAGTCCATGCTTTGATATTGTCCTGCCAAGCTGTTCTTTGTCTTCCCCGTGCTCTTTTTCCAGGCAAACTCCCTTCCATGATTTCCTTCCTTGTACTTCCTTTCCTCTCCCTAGTGGTTAGTCATTTTGCACTGTATGTATTCATAGACACACTGCAACCACACTGAAACTTGTATGTACCCAGTTGACTCAGGCAATACTTTGTAGGCCTCATCGCCAGAAGGTTGCTGGATATTTTTACCATGTCACAACTCAATATGTGTTAGGTAAATAAAACTTAGTAACTGCGAATAATTGTCGTATGATATAGCAGTATACATTTTATGTGATGTTTTAAATCATGAGCATAGCTGCATGAAATATTGGCTACGGTTGTCCGTTGATCATAAATAATTAATCGGACATGGAATTTGCTGCTGCAGTGGCTGGAAACGTACTGATTGTTACAATTTGTTTGTCAGCAGATTAGTTAAACTGTACTGTTGGTTTGTAACTATGCCAAGAGGTCGTCTTTGATGGACCCTGCCCTGCCTGCTGCTGTATCTGGAGTTGTTCTTATAAGAAGCTGAAAATACTAGTGACGAGCCATGTTGTCATATGTGTAGGTACTTGTTGATAACAGTTGGAGTTGTGTACATCAAGAACAATGAGTTGTCGCGTCGTGACATCCTGAAGGATCTCGTCGAAATGTGTCGTGGTGTTCAGCATCCTCTGCGCGGCCTGTTCCTACGCAACTACCTCCTTCAGTGCACCAAGAACGTCCTGCCAGATCACGAGGAGGATGTTACAGGGTATGAGACGTGCTCTGGTCGCTGGTAGATGACAGTATGTTGTCAGCTGTGATAGTTGCGCCCTCTAGTGAACTGTCTTGTGTTGTGTTGCTACAGCGGTGAACAAGTGGTGGCGTCTCACGCAGCTCCACGAGCCATCGCTGGACTCAATAAAATGGTGACCAGGTTGGATCCATATCGCTGTATCGTTTTGTATACATTTAATAACACTTCATATTGTAAACTTGGACAGCTTTTGTTCTGATGTTGCACTTTATTGTTCTTATGCGGCCGTAATCTATTTGTCTTTTTACGTATTGTTTTTAATACTGTTTTACTTGTGTGCTATTGCTATTCGGTTTTATGACTGCAAATTTCAAATAAATACTTACTTACATGTACTCTTTCATGTTGGGATACTGGTGCTGTAGAAGACTTGTAAATGTTGTGGAATCCCTTGTCTATCAGAGCTGTTAATGACTTTCACTGATTGACATCAGTTCATTGAATTCTTTTCGATGCTCTTGATACTGTCAGTTATTGATTGAGCAAAACAAAGGCCATGTCACACCTTTTGTGATGCATTATTCTGTTTTACGTAGGTTGGTACTCTAAAGTTGTCATGTTTGAATTTGTCCTTTCTCAGAATACGCTGTGAGCCCCAAATGTAAAAAAGTGGGTTACATGACATTTGCTGTTTAACTCCAGACTTTGGATGTTCTATTTGTAATCTGTTACTTGGTAGTTGGTACGATTAACCTGTGTAGTAAATTTGAAAATTCTAGCTCTAGAGAGCAAATTCAGAATTCTAGCTCCTGCGATTTTGTCATACTTTGACAGACATATGGCGCATTAAAAACTGCGTAATAATAATAATAATAATAAGGACAACCAAATTTTGCAATTTATGGTTGATATACATAATAGTTAAGGTGCTCAAAGTGTGTGTAGCCTCATTATTTATTAGAGCACATACAACTTCATGTTTGCATTCTGTGGTAACTATGTCTGTCATAATTGTTTCTGATATATGGCAAGTTATTCGTTAGTCAGAAATCTTCTTTTCATGCCAAAGATGTATTTGGCACTCATGTAGGATTACTTTACTGGATTTTGAGCAATATCTTTGGCGTTGGAACACTAGAGTCCTTAGCATTGAATGCATGATCTGAATCATCAGACTCATTAACTCACAACCTGCTTTTCAACGCGCATTAAAGACTCATCTTTTTAACATTGCTTTTAATTAGTTTATCGTTTTTATCTGAAATTCTGTAATGCACAGTAGGTCTATTTTATGTATACTGGGCACTATAAGATTTTACGTATGTATATGTATGTATGTATGTATGTATGTATGATGATACATTCAGCCATATGAATACAACACAAGCTTGTGACAGACACTGGGAACAGTCACTGGGCCATGGCATTAAAGATAGCTTGTGTTTTTATTATTTTTTGGTCTTAATATGCAATTTAACTTTAGGATAAACATAGTTAACTGTGTAACATTGATATTCCTTCACAGGTGTTACTTGCCGGAGAATTTGAGGTTAACATTTGATTGTGTTTGTGACAGTGACTCGGACGTTGGCAGTGTCAAAGACTCGATAGACTTCATTCAGCTGAACTTTGCCGAGATGAACAAGCTGTGGGTGCGTATGCAGCATCAGGGACACACTCGCGACCGCGAGAAGCGTGAACAAGAACGCCGTGAACTGCGTATTCTTGTCGGCACTAACCTTGTTCGTCTCAGTCAGCTCGAGTCAGTTGACATTGACAAATACCAGAAGGTAACATTTTGCTTTCTCTGTGGTACTTGTAAAATTTTCTGCTTTACTGTCAAGGGCTGGGACAACTTTTTTCTTACTGTTGTAAATTTTTTAAGTGTAGTTAATTTTGATTTATGTTAATGAGCATTTTTTGAACTCCCTAGTGCATTTAGTTGGCAGTTTAGCATTGTATAGCATCATTCGTCGCATGAACGAAGTTGCCCAACATTGAGCCCAGTTAGTACTACAATGGGTAACCATTTTCAGGTGGTAATTGGTATGTAACCAAGCCAACCAGATCAACTCAGCCTTGCATCCCTCTGGGGTTGCTAAATCGAGTACCAGCTTTAATTGGCTGGGGTAAAGCCGGGACTGTAGCCTTTGCCGGGTAGCAGTTAACATTGTGTGATCCCACATGGCATGTGATTTCCCATAGCAGTGAGGCATGTTTTTAAACTGCTATACTCAGCTCTGTCTTCAGCGCGATGGTCTAATGGGCGTGAGGCAGAGGCCGGGCCTTTATCTAGAATTTACAGAACAGTGGGCGTGGTCTATATTATTAATTGCCTTCTTAACATGCTTGTGTGCTGTCTTCTGCCTGTGTAGCCAGTTGTAATATGAGGTCGACCGAATCCCTAAATTTTACTTTACTCGTCACAGCTGGAATTTCAGAATAAGTTACTAAGTCTGGTTAGATATTTTGATGTTGCACAGAATGACATTTTGATTAATGTTTGACTTTATAAACAGTGGCTGATTGCTTAGAGATTGATTTGCTCTAGTGCAAAACTAAACGATTGGTGGTTATAAATATTCAGTGGCTGGCCATACTGACACAGATTGGTCAGTGATTACATGGCTGTTATTATCATACTTGTGCTGTCTGCTGCCTGTGGAGCCCACGGCCCGCATGCTGGCCAGCCAAGCTGAGGCCATCGTTGATCGCTAACAAACATGGCCGTCGCTGATGTCTAATTAATAGAAAATACTCACGTGGCATTAATGGACATCAATAATCGTCAAACTAAACATTACACTTATTCTTACATTTACGTGCGAACTTTTACAAAAACCGAGCCAGTCTCTTTAAGCAATCCCACAATGCAGCCATGTTTGTTAGCGAAGCCAGTCGCCCAGTCGACGGCCTCAAAATCTTCTGCTGTTCTAAATGGACGTAAGGAGTCTAGATAGAATATTTAATGTCTGTGGTGGAGCCAGTTGTAATATGAGGTCAACTGAATCCCTAGATTTCACTTTCAGCTGAAGCAGAAGGTGTGGCAGAGATGCACTATTATCTTTACCTTAAAGGCGTAATATGACTTAAATTGTATTGAAAGTGCCGTTAAGCTCCAACCAACCAACCTTTGCACTGCTGATGCAGTTATCGAATGTAGCTTGCCAGAAGGCCAAATACGAAAGTTAAGCCGAAAGTTTAAGATCACATTTGGCTGAATGTCATAAATTCACCACATTTGATGCCAAAACCAAACTTCAGTCGACTTCTAAGTTGTAAGTTCACCGAAAGCTGCTGAGTGAATTGTTGCTGCAGTTTGAAATGTCACACAGCTGACTAGCACCGTGAGTGTGTAATGTCTGTGTGTGTCGGTGATGAGCTGACTAGCACCGTGAGTGTGTAATGTCTATGTGTGTCGGTGATGAGCTGACTAGCACCGTGAGTGTGTAATGTCTGTGTGATGAGCTGGTTTTGCCTGGCGTGCTCGAGCAAGTCGTCAGCTGCAAAGATGCCATTGCGCAGGAATATCTGATGGAGTGCATTATACAGGTGAGTTTGTCGGCCTGGGAATTTTGTCGTCAGAAACTTGTTGTCATTACGTAGTTGAAGCTGTCTACACAGGTCACTTTGAGACCTGGCTAACCACGCTTGAGCTGGGACACAAGTAGTCTCTACAGTGACATCTTTTGTTACTGTCATGTGATGAACGGCAGCTTGTTTTTTACTGTTTATTTTATGATCGCATGACATTTATCTAGTCAACTTTCATGTATAGTCTACACCTGCATAACTGTCATGCAGTTTATTGACAACCAAACTTTACACCTTCATCTGATTGAAGGCCGTGTCTCATACATTATGATCTAGCTGTAGCAAGACTTACATGATACAGAAATCACTTTTTAGATAACTTCATTAACTTTTTAAGAATACTGACAGAACATGTTGTCTGCTGTCGTGTTTAATGTCGATGTTTCAGTAACTTTTTTTACATAAATTTTGCACCAGCTGCACGAAATCACAAGAGTGGTAACTGGTAAAAGTAGACTCGAGGTTGAAACTAGTGTGTCCTAATGATCTGAACACAGCAGAGCAAATCAGTGACAGTCGTAGTCAACAGTGTGTGCGTGTGACGTGTTGTATAATGATGTGATGATGTGCTCAGGTGTGCGTGTGACGTGTTGTATGATGATGTGCTCAGGTGTTTCCTGACGAGTATCACCTGCAGACATTGAACAGTTTTCTGCACGCATGTGCCGACTTGCACCAGGACGTCAATGTCAAGAACATAGTCATTGCCCTCATTGACAGGTGAGTCACTGCTCTGATTGACAGGTGAGTTATTGCCTTCATTTACAGGTGAGTCATTTCTCTAAATGACACAGGTGAGTCATTGCCTTCATTTACAGGTGAGTCACTTGCTCTGATTGACACAGGTGAGTCATTGCTCTCATTGACAGTGAGTCATATTCAGCCAAATACAAATAAGTAAGTAAGTAAGTAAGTAGCGACATAAGTAAGTTTCATTGTTATTTGGCCTACTATTTGGTCAGGATAGAATACAAATAGAATATTTAGTACAGCCTTACTGCTGTACTTTTAATGGTTTGTTCTCTAATTTGAAATTTAATCAGAATTTGTTACTCATGTCCCGTTTATTGTTTCTGTTTACAATTTAGACAAGTTGTGTAGAATTGTTGTATGTGTTGATACTGCTTCAGACTTGCTCAGTTTTCTCACAAGGACGAGGCAGCTCGCATGATTCCAAGTGATATTCAGCTGTTTGATATTTTCTCTCAACAAATTTCACAAATTATTCAGGTTTATATTTTCACCAGCTTTATCGTATTAGTTTTGTGCATTGATTCTCATGCTGTCTGATACTACGGAGTGGTCCAGAGAAAAACTAGCACAAATTTCATCGTATCATAACTTTGAAACCATAAGTTTGTCACACTGTTTTCATCTAAATGTTTAGAAATTACTGGTAGCATGAAAATAAAGAAATATAAATAGTGCATTTTAATATTGTTGATTTAGCTGCAGGCAACTAACTTACTCAAAAAACATCAATATTGGTTACAGTTTCCGGCAAAGTTTGATAGCTCATGATGTCAGAAAATTTATCTGCAGGAAGGCCAACTGTGTGTGTCTGTCCGGGTGCCAAAAACAGTTTTTGGCACCCGAACAGACACACACACACACAAACACACACACACACACACAAGGCAAAAACTATACATCCTCGCTACGCGGGCTGTAAAAATTCTCACTACCAATCCTGCAAAATAGATATAAATAAATGGATTAAATGTTGTTTGTTAAATAGCCAGAAGTGGTTCACATTTATTATTTACATGAATATGTCATGGATCAAAACACACAGCGGCCTTCCTTTATTATTTAATCTATACTATAGTGTCTACGATTTTACCTCTGTGAAAACATGTGCGCTTGTCATGTGTTTTTATAATAAACAAACTTACTTACTTAGTTGTTTCAGTCGTCAAGTGTATTTAAGATTGAACGGCGTGTGTGTTTGTCGTAGAATCGTCCAGACATGCCGCCGGAGGACATTGTCGCTCTACAAGTGGCGCTCGTGAACCTGGCGCTCAAGTGCTACCCAGACAGGATCGACTACGCCGACAAGGTTCTAGAAACTACGGAAGAGATCTTTCATCGTCTGAATCTTGACCAGTAACTAACCTTTGGCTTCTACATATTTACACATTTAACGATGAAAATAACGATTTTTGTAGTGTATACACATTGCTGTTACATAATGTTACATAATACTCTGCTATTGCCCATATTGGCACGTTTGGGATGTCCCAAGAGCGATTCGAGGCTATATCTGGTTTTTGGCCACCCAAATTGCCCGCGTTTGCCGGCAAGCTACCGGAGACATCTCAGCTGAAGTGTTTTCCACGATTTAATTGACGAACTGCCGGTGGAAAAACGACATCTGAGTAAATTGATCATTATCTGCCGGATTTAATGCCGGATTAAATTAACGGGATATTAATTTGCTGTGGAAAAACCGGACCTAAGTGAATGAAGCTGATTGTGATGTCAACTTTTGACAGTTAGCTTTATCCGACATATCTGCCCCATGGCGTGTGTGTTGTGTACACTGTGACGTTGGTGTTTCAAGTTAATGATTAGAAAGGCAGACTGCTGCCGCTACTGCTTGGTGGTGGCTGTTGTGTTTAGTAGATACGTCAGTAGCATCATTTGCATTGGTCGTTGTCGAGTCTTCCGGATTTGTTCAGATGCTTGACAGGCATTTGAGTAATACAACATATGTGAACTTAAGCTGAATTTGAAAACAAGAAAAACGTCAGATAAAATGCCATGACAGAATTGAATGCAACGTCACCACTTATTTAAAGCTTACCATTTTACATATTCCTTTTGTTGCAGGGAAAAACGTTGCTTTTGTGGCTTTTTAGTGGGTGAGAGCACTGTTTGTGGTCATATTACATACCTGTGTATGTCGTGAACTATTTGCTTTTACTACATCATGAAAACTATTCAGTTCTGCAGTCTCCGGAGCCTGTTGATGGTGCAGCGCGTGGGCTGGTGTTGTGATGTAAGAAGTAATATAAAGCCGGGTTAGGGTTACAAAAATTCCACAGAAATTTGTCGACAAATAATAGTAATTTGATTGCGAAGAATATCTAATAAATTTATAACTCATGAAAATAAGTAAGTAACAGAAATTGCTCTCTCTTTACACTATGATGGGCTTAGGTTTAGGCGAGTAATGTATGCTGTAGTCTGGAGACGGGCAGTGCTGTCTCGAAGGAGCTAGTGCGTCTGATGAAGCTGCCCGTCGACAGCTACAACAACGTGCTGACTGTACTAAAGCTGGAACACTTTGGCCCGCTGTTTGAGTACTTCGACTATCAGGCTCGCAAGACAATGAGCATCTACATCATCAACAATGCTCTCGACAACGAGACCGTCATTAGCACACCTGAACACGTGAGTCAGTCTGTTTGCCACCTCTCTTTGTTACACACCTAACGGCTCTCTGCTGTCTAATCTTAACTCAGTTTTTACTGTGCCAAGATATATTCTGTGGCCATTTGTCTGTCAGAAATCTATGTTCTATTAAAATGGCTAAACTTATTGTCGTGCAATCAATGCCACACAGTATCTGCTGCCACAAAATGGTCACTTTATCTTCAGAATGGTGCAAAACTTGCACCAATTCTGTGGACGGTGAATAGATCATATGTGCTGTATTGAATGGTGACATTTCTGGCGACTTTGGATGACCCTAACCACCCCAAATCACCCATAATTTTACATTTTGAGTCTTTCTTCGTATCTCTTGAATGGCTGAAACTGCAGTATTTATATTTATTAGATAGTCACGGTCTCATGTTTCACTTTTAAGTTTTGGGTTCATATCAGTTTCCTGGAATTTGTGATGCTAGGCAAGTCAAGTTTAGTATGTGTATTAACCATGGTCGGTCAGTACTACTGAAAGTGTGGATGATATATTAGCCCAGAAATGTTCCTATGTGACCTTATTCGATTTTAACAAATAAGTGATAATATCTCATAAATTGTAAAGATAGAGATGCAGTTGCAAAGGAAGACTAATAGCATATCATATGTGATCTATTGAATGACAACATTACTAATGACCTTGAGTGACCTTGAAGGTGATTAAAGCTTGTTGAAACTCATGTGCTACAGTGGTTGACACATTGATTGTTACAGATCCGTCCTCACCTCAAAGATGTTACTAGAATTACTTGTGAAACATTAAGTGCAAAAAGTTCTAAAACATGTATTCGTTAGAGTCTGCTGGGTAAGGAAGTATTTTAGGCCTGAGTATGGTTTAATGCATTTTATTTTTGGCACACAGTGTACATTTGTTTACATATGATGTCTGTGTATTTATATTCTAACGCTGGATGTTTTATATTAGAAGTATGGTTAAACTGCCTGTGCTAACTGCAGGCGTGTTTCCTGTGATTGCTTGATTGCTGATAACACGTCTACTATCACTGACAGGTGGACGCTATCCTGGCCGTCGTGTCGCCACTGGTGCAAGACCAGAATGACCAGACGGATGACATTGACCAGGAGGACTTTCTGGAGGAGCAAGGGTTGATGGGCCGGTTCATCCACCTGCTGCAGAGTGAATCCGCTGACCAGCAGTACCTCGTACGTACCTGATCCAGCCTCGGTCGGCTCACATTAGGATTAGGACGATAGTCTGATAATCCGATAGTCGATACTATTGGTGAAAACAGTCGGCCGATATGACTACGATAGTGATTGTTTTGGCTTAGCAGTCCCCCCCCTTTAGCCGCGTACTGCCACATCACCTGACGCTGTAGCTACAGTCATTAGCATTTATCCATGACGAATGATGACGGCCATGGCTGGACTGCGATTGCCTAGGCGTGCATCACAGCTGTCGTTATCAATCAAAATGACGTCGATAGACGACAGTCAACTGACTGAAGACGGCTGTCTCTGCAGTGGTTGCGTCTCACGCCCCACTCATTGAAGCGCTGCTCAAGCAGGCTAACAGCTGTTTACTGAAAACATTGTCCGAGTGCTGAGTGTGACGTTTCATGGTCGCATTTAGCAACCGCAAATAGGCCTACTATCAGAAAAATCTATCGGGCGAACAATCGGCAATAGCGGATTTCTGTTGATTGCTGAAATTTTACTTTATGTAGTTATGTTAGTGAACTGGTGCAGTTGGACTGTGCTAGAAATGTCACAAGAAGTGCTGCAGCGTGGGAAATACTGAGCAGCGTGTTTATAGTTAACAGATTTACCACTGGCAAGTGTTTGCAGCATCTGTTACTGGGTGACGTTTGTGTGGCAAGGTGCTGAGTGCTGCACGGAAGCAGTTTGGAAACGGAGGCAACGCAAGAATTCGACACACGCTGACACCTATCATCTTTGCAGCTTATCGTCTTGCAATTAAATATCATCAGCTGCGGGAAGAGGTATTGACTGTTGACGTTCAGTGTATAATTTACATCTAATCACAGAATCACCAAGGGTGCATGCTAGTTGATGTTGGCGGTTTAGCGCTGTGGTAGCGTCGTTCAACGTTGAGCCCGGTTAGTACTGGGATGGGTGACTGTCTTTGGGCGGGTATACCACCTTGGTATGTAACCAAGTCAACTAGGTCAACTCAGCCTTGCATCCCTCTGGGGTCGCTAAGTCGAGTTACAGCCTTAATTGGCTGGGGTAAAGGCGGGAATGTCACCTCTGCCGGGTGGCAGGTAACACTGTGTGATCCCATATGGCACGTGAGTTCCCGTAGCGGTGCGGTGCTTGTAGCACAAACTACTATGTACCTTACTTTGCAGTGCACATTGCTGCAATGGCCATTCTCGAGATGAGAGCATGCGTTGATTTCTTATCTCCAGATGCAGACACATCTGCTGCTGTCTCTTGGGTTCAATTAACAATGATGTATAGATAGACATATCATGTCATGTGTTTATTTGCTCACGATTATTGGTACTAAAGCAGAAACCAGCAGACAGTCAGCTCGTCAGACAAGGCAGGCTCCGATGGATCGCTTGCTGCCACCTAACAATACACACAGTACAGATTGTTTACAGTGAGATAACTGTTGGGTGAGGTCAACCTCCGCTAAGTCTAAAGGCAAAGACTAAAGGCTTGGACTAAACTTGGGTCCAAGTCAAAAGTTAAGACTGAATTTGACCTTATGCTGGTGATTTGGTGTAATACCAGACTTAAGACCAAACAAGCCGCAAGGCTAAGACTTGAGTTAAGTTAACATTTCAGCTAAGTCCAGAGCTAAACTGAACTAAACAGTCTTAACTTGGGAATTCTCGGTGTTAAATGTGGTGTATCTTTCGGCCTTCATCCCTAGGGCTAAACTTGGGTCTAAGTCGAAAGTTAGACTTAGCGGAAGTTGACCTCACCCAATGCCATTGTTAGTGATGTGAGTATTACAGAGTGTTATGATGCTGTGATGTGTGATGTTGATGGTAGGATGACCGGTGGGACAAGAAGTGTCAGAAGATATTTCAGTTCTGTCACCAGACGATTGGCGCTCTGATCAAGGCTGAGTTTGCCGAGTTGTCACTGCGACTGTTCCTGCAAGGTGCACTGACCGCGTCGCAGGTCAACTTTGAGACTCAGGAGACTGTGACGTACGAGTTCATGTCACAGGTGAGCTAGCATCACAGGTGAGCTGGTGTTGCAGGTGAGCTTGTGTTGCAGGTGTCATAACAGACGAATTTAAATAACACTTAAGCACAAGAAACTACAGTAAAACAGATATCTGTTTGTGCGGAGAATGTAGAATAAACAAACACCTAGTGAGATCATAAACCACTTGAGGTATGTCGTAAGAATGCCGTCGGAGGCATAGTGTTATTTTGACCTTGTGTGTCAATTTTGTCTTTAGTAATTTTCTAGTTCTCTAGTTTTTGGTGTGTTTATTTTACTGTATGTTTCTATGTGTGTATATGTATGTAATAGTAGGCCTATTAGGGCAAGTGTAAGTGGTCTTCCAGACCCTTCTTGTCCTGTGGTTTCTTTTAACCATTAAATCTTCATTCATTTATTCATTCAGTGTTCTACCCTAGGAATCTCTGGCGGTTGCTTCTGCTGTTGGCAGACTTAATAAGACCTCTGATAGCAGCAGCAATATTAGTGAATACTTATAGTAGTGTTACCTCATCCACAGTGGTTCCTCAAGTGATTTATATTACTTGGACCACTCGAAATTTTTATTTATTTATTTATTGATTGACTGCGTGACTTTAGAATAGAATTATGTGCTTAATGCAGTCCTGATCTTCCACATAGTGAACATGCCATCTGGATGCTTTTACTTTTTGTCTATTTACACAGAAAACCCATTGGTTGTACTGACTTTGGGTTAGATATGGTAAAAATATTGGTTCCTGGCAGTGCCACTAATCGTATGTTAATGGTATCAGAAGCTGATGTGTCAGAACGAAGATGCGAGCAGGTGTAAGTAAGTAAAGTAACCGGATATAGCAGTTCGCAACAAGCCTCACCGCTACGGGAACTCACGTGCCATATGGGATCACACAGTGTCACCTGCCACCCAGCAGAGGTGACATTCCCGCCTTTACCCCAGCCAATTAAGGATGGTACTCGATTTAGCGACCCAAGAGGGATGCAAGGCTGAGTTGACCTAGTTGGCTTGGTTACATACCAAGGTGGT
>Ga0209782_1001572_pt1 | contig 12055 bp, 4 predicted proteins | sample WorMetmaBAHAMAS1_FD_187390 | JGI IMG/M metagenome (GOLD analysis project Ga0209782, IMG submission 187390) | Marine gutless worms symbiont microbial communities from Max Planck institute for Marine Microbiology, Germany - Inanidrilus... | ecosystem: Host-associated > Annelida > Digestive system >... | reverse complement strand
CTCTCTGACTAAATGCCTAGTATTGTAGCCTTTCAACTCAAACACATTTTTAATCAGAATCTTATCTTCTTTAGTAAATGGTATGTTTACTAACAAACAGTGACGTTGGAAATGTGTCATTTCTGCCTTCGCAATTTCGCAGCCAATTAAGTATGTAATAGCAAACGGACATAATAAATTAAATAAGCTTATGATAGCTCAAGCTCCATAGCTATTTCTTGCCAAAAATTATTAAAATTGGTTGATGAATGTGGAAGATATAGCAAGCAAAATCAGTGTTATTTTCGGTATACAGCATGACTGAAAAGACCAAATTTCTGGGTTCATGTTTCCCCAGGTAGTGCAGAGACACTAGCAAGGGGAGGTGGAATAACAAATCATCATTTAATAGCGTACTCACTCAGCAACATCTGTGCAAAAAAATTACCAAAATCGGTTTATGTGCGTTGAAGTTATAGTGTGCTACATCATTGTCGTTTTTTTTTAGACACAGTGTAGTGTGCTAGTTTAGCTTGAAAATGCCCATTCGGGCCATTTTGTTTTGACGGGGGTGATTTGATCCCTAAATAAGGGACAAACCCCCAGGAAACCCCGAAAAGTTAAATCCTTGCACAGAAAGGCGTCATGACGCGATCGTCAAAATCGGCCTACTGATGTGAGCTGTCCGGGTTTCAAATACCAACAAGAAGCTCAGCAAGTATTGAGACGCGCGATCAAAACTGGTCGATATCCATCAAAGTTAAGGGCAAGAAAGTTGATTGCCTGAAGCACATAGAGCAGTGGTGAGCTGTCATGTTGAAAAACAAATAACTCACTCGAATTCCTGCAATATAACGTATGGCGGGCAAAATCATCACACTATGATGATATAGGCCTTAGGCCTATTGATCTTTGCGTGATCGTAATCAAGTAATCAGTGGTGTGTCGACCACTTGTAGTTAAACAACTGATGCCACGAGTTACTGTCTAAACGTTGATCGTGTGCGTTAGTATTTTATCGTGTTTTTCTTGTTGGTTATTTTCATTCGTTTCAAACTGTGCACACTGATGTACACGGTACCGCCCCACAGTACAACTCTACGAACGTTGTGAAGACAGCCAGCTGCGATCTAGTGAACGATGCAACTTTGTGATCAAGTGAACCCGGCTATGCCATCTCGGTTGCTGGCGGAACGCCCTACCAACTGACACCGAACAGTCGCCAACACGTGTCACCTTCCGGTAGAAACTAGACTTATCTGTTCAAGTTTTAGTACATTTTGGAAATGTCTTTTCATCAGTGAACAAAATGATGATAATATCACTTGATGTTTTTCAGCAACTATTTTGAATGGCTAAATCTTGCACGGAAATTCACGCCATTCAGTACTTGAGTATCACGATTTCACAAGGTAGTGTAGTGGCATGATTAAGGTATGGTTCTGCTTTACCAGAAATTTACTGCTAAGCCTGACAGTGTAAGAATTCAAATAACAGACTAGCATTTGGCACAGTTATAGCCAAAAATGAAGTGGCACAGTTTTTCCGGACAGAGAGTAGAATGAGAAGCCTAGACGAAGAAAACCATAAGCAACCAGTTAAGCCAGGTCCACTTGAAAATGGTCATTAAAACTAAAAATGAGAGTACAAAGTCTAACAAGTCATCAAATACACTTTCATGGTATTTCTAGCAAACTTCACAATCCTTCACTAGTAAATTGCACAAGGATGCAATCACGGGTTTCATCGAAAGTCTATCAGTGTCACACAACAGTAACATCAATACGAGGTGACTATTTCACCTGTGCAGTGGTACCATAACTACTAATGCTGCAATCACAATATTCTGCTTTACAGATATAAGTGACTTGAAGGATGAACAAATGTCGTAAGTTAGCTAAAGGCAGTAAACAATGTTATGAGAATTTACAGCAGGTATGGCAAATTTCCAGAACTTCCAAGAGGAAACAAAATTCTATGTTCCTTGTAGCAACAAAGTTTGGTTTGATACAGATCACGTATCATGTCAATGGAGCCACCAAAACTCGTCTTTTACAGAAACACACCAAGAGTACTATCAGTCTATGAAAATACAAACAACAAGGCATGTTATCAACGTTATGACTATATTACAACTATTATTAACATTATCAGCTCGAAATACTGTTGTGGAAAATTAAAATCAAGTGATGCTGAAAAAAAACAGCTGAAGTAGTAACATGGAAAACAAAAATAATGCTGCAGCAGTGCTAAAAACTCAGCCGTCTTTAACTGCAGATAATCAACATCATCATCATCATAATTCATATATACAATCTTAGCAGTGTGACAAATAATATGCTGCCAGAAGATAGTGCATGAGCCATGGGCATTAATAGCATATCATACAATGAAAACTCGGCCTAGGACAGCAGCAGCAGTGACTGACTACATTGCTACTAACAATATGAGCTTGTAATACTGATGGAATGTAACTCGGAAAAGTTAAACATGCAGCACCGCACTTAAATTTGTCAGCAGAAGGAGACACGCACAGCAATCAACGGGTTAAACTAGCTGATACATTGGCCTAGCAGCCGCTATTCATGGTTGTGAACAGCATAGTTTATGTGCAAAAAGAGTGATAAATTAAGATTTAGGGTTAGGATGTTACGATTAGGGATAGCTGCCAGTAGTGTATATAGTCCATTTCTCCGACATACGGGCTCATGTCGGAGACCCCGTATGTCGGAGAAATGGACTATATACACTACTGCTGTCGGGTACTACAGGGCTGATAGGCCTACAGTGGCCAATGCATCAATTAATCACACTTGGAGTCAATATGCAAATCATCAACGTCTGCTTAACTAACAAAGTATCATCACTCATTACTGACCGATGCCCTCAATAGCCTTCAGCCTTCAATCAACTCTATAGTTACCACCTTATGGCAAGACAGGAATGCATATATTAAGGCTTCCTACTACAACCTTTATTTGACCATTATACAGGACAGCCTGTGACAGCCGGCTCTCCAGTTAAGAACTGAAAGATGTTGTTGAAGCAAAGTTTTACTACTCACTGCTGACAACAAAAATGTATAAACTATTATAATTATTTTAAATCAACAAATTATACAAAGCCAAACATGGTCAATAAAGTCAGAAAACCAATGAAACGGCAACTTATTAATTCCAGCTGGTCATCTTTCACAACACCATTGTGCAGCAAAATAACACTGAACTGCTCCACAACAACAAAAAAATAGAAAAAAAAAACATCACGATTAACACTAGATGCTGCCACTATTCATCTGCCAACATCAGACAGTAAATGATATATGGCTTCGTTCAAAGTTTAACATGCTATTATTACGCTGAATTACTCTGTAGCATTAGTAGCCTGTTCTTACCAGTTCAGTTCTGTGCACATTTTGTTGGTCAGTCCGTCTGTCCGTCTGTCCATTGGTAACGACCATAAATTCTGATAAAATGGCGAACTCAATCAAAATGCGGTATGGGGTTGTAGGCCGGATAGGCCCAAGGAATGGTGTTACTGTATGAGATGGGCATGCACATTGGTGCTTCTTGGCAAATACAGTTGAATGATTGTGTGCTGCGGCTATGAGTGGGTCTGCCATCAGGCATGGCAATTCGGCTTGTTCCGAAACTACTTTGGTCAATCTTGTTGTTATTGGCAAACATTCATCATTGTCACGAACCAGTGATACTACCACATGCATCAGATTCATTCTTCAAGCAGATCTGTATTGCAGGTGCTGACAGAAAATGTGCAATGCAAACTACCACAATAAACAACTCAGTTTAAAACCCACGCTTGCACACGACACCCACTTAGGAAAGTCATACTAGTACTGCTAATCGTGACTTATTCTAATTTATAGAATCTAAACTCCATGTAGAAAATATGACAATTGTAAAGCAAGACCTTTACAGACCCATTGCATTTTCTCTCGTTAAATGTGCATTGTTATAACACTAAAAATAAGGTGCATACAGATAGGATGGAATGATGCCAATGCTGTCACAGTAATCTGTGCACATGTGTAAGGGGGGAAGAATCCAGTGACTACACGGGCCCAATTTTCATTCCCCGTCGCCGGGGGGCAGCACGCCGCCGTTTGCGATGGCGCGCCGGCCTTCCGACGACGTTGCCCACCGGTGGAACGGCGTCCTGGATTAAAAATCTCGGACTACCGACCAACGAGCGACGAGGACGGACTGACCTCCCATAATGCACCTCTGTGGACCCGCACAGAGGCCACCGCTAATCTGCGCCGGTAGCACGGATTAGCGGTAGCCAGAGCACCCAATGGCTACACGCTGATTGGCCCCTGCCTGGCTGGGATACGGCCTCGTGGGAGGACGCGACCTCAGCCACGGGTCAGTTGGGTATAGCACGAGCTGCCGTGAAGACAAAATTTGACTATGCCGTTGTCGAACTCGTATTAAAGTAAAAGTGAACTCGGACTCGGAACTCTTCCATGTGGTGTTGTCACACCACTAGCATAGATGTCACCTACCCGGTGACACATGATACAATATCCACATTGTGCGGCAATGATGCATACTACAGACGAAGTTAAGTGTTGAAGATCTATCATGCCATTTAAAGAAACTGAATCAGTTTGCTTACAAAACTAGAATACCTAGCGGTATATGGCCCGCCTCTATGGCAGCTTTCTGTCAGCTATTTGTGCCCCCCGAAAATGTGGGCCAAAGTTCACCAAAATTTTTTAGGGGATGCTAATCCACAAAACCCCTAACCAACCCAAATTTCGTCAAAATCGGTTAAAAATGTCTAAGATATCCACAATGAAAAATTTGTGCTACCCGAAAAATATGGGCCTCGGACATGTTTTTTGTCACAGACAGAAACGTGACTACTTGAGTCGTGCCTTGCTAGAGGCAAGAGGCGCGACTAAATACCAATGTGATTACAAACTTACTCAAAAAGTGATACTGCAAAAACAAAAATTCCTAAAATTTGTCCCACATCATGGCATCAAAACAGCAGGCACAGACATAGAATAAAGAAATCAAATCACTGTCACTCTATGCATAAATATCGGTATGTTGTACTTGGCTACTGTTTTCTGGCCTATTTTTCCACAGAAGGGAAACTTCTGTAGATTGTGAACAGCAGAATTATTTTACTGCAGTCCATCACTGAACCAGAACTAGACACATAAATAAACTCATTAGACTACATCACACACTGCATGCAGACATTCGGGATTTCTCATGCAGCAAATACATGTAACTGAGCAATTAAAATGAGATCAGCAGAGAGAAGTTCACTGGTACTTACTGGCAGAGGTAGACGAAACACAAAGGCACTCTGGACTTCGGCACTATTTCATAGAGGTATCTGTTGAATTAATACATGAAAATTCTCGTTGACCCAACAGAAACATGACAAAAAGTCACCACAAGGCAGTTCGTTGGTATCTTCTACCGGCATTGGGTGGTGCAGCAATATTTGTCGCTGCTGGATTGTTTGGCCAAGACCGTGGTGCAACACCAAATATCTTCCACGCCGAGTTCACTTGGCTATTGGCCCCTCCGACTACATGTGCCTCTGGCCTGCAAGCAAATTAATCACTGCCATTCAATGCTACTGTCAGTCTGTCTATAATAGGCCTTCTTCTACAGAGTTACTCTCATCTAGGCTAAGTTGCACACCAGAGAACCTTTTTACGGTAACTGGACACAATTTATACACAGCAATGTCAATGTCGTCAAACCAAGTGTCAAACACACTGCAGGGAAACTCAATGTACTACAATCAAGCTGCTTTCTGAAATACACAATGGGTGAGGTCAACTTCCGCTAAGTCTAAAGGCTGAGCTGAACCAAACAGTCTTAACTTGGGAATTCCCTGTGTTAAATGTGTATCTTTGGTCTAAGCCTTTAGTCTTAGCCAAAGTTGACCTCACCCAATATAATTATTATACATGTAGTAGTCATGTACTATAAAACACCACTAACTTTAGCGACCATTTTAAGGTGAATCTGGATTTGCTGGTTTACCACGAGTTCTCGTCCTCCATCTTCTAAGAACAAAACCTCTAAACGGCACAAGTTATAACATGCCAAATGCCCCTCCTGCCATCCAAACTAAAAACCGCCTACATCATTTAATGTCAAATGCTGTGTTGTAAACGACTAGCAGAAAACTAAAGAGATCTGCCATTAAAATAAGAGACAATTACCAGTTCTGAGTAGTTGCTGCACATGTACGTTTCCGTTGTCCGCCATGCCAATCCATGTTGGCGTGACTGGCACTGTTCTGTCTGTCACAATCTCGAGCCATGGAATCCAGTGTTTGTTGCTGCCCAGGCGATGATAATGACGCCGGCAGATCTCTGTGTAGCAACAGCGGACTATCTGTGCCTGATCATATATACACACAAACTTTGCTGATAACCAAAACTGTTGTTAAATTTCCTTGACAAGCTAAACATCAATCCATGATATGTATGTTAACAGTCACTGAAAAAAAAATAAAATTAAAATAGCTATTTCAGGTGTATGATAAACATAATAAAAATTATTGGAAATAAGACAAATTAACGAAAACTAACATTATAATAAAGCATGAAATAATCACTGAAATTAGTTTCAAGCCCCCAAAAATAAATCATGATGCACATGCACCACGTTATATATATATAAAGCCATCTACACAAGTAAATAAATTAAAATAAATGCTGCAAAAACATTCCAAAGTTAGCCACATTTTTGCACAAAAGTTTGCAAAACTATAGGTACCGGTATAGGTATAGGTTGATGGTGCAGCGATGACATAATAGTGACTATGGCATCATGGAAAATCACGCCACAATGCCGCTGTCACTGACTGTCCAGTGCGGCAGTGCCACTGCCAAGCCCAGTAAGTATGCATGAAATTTCTTTGGGAGTACATTACGATATGTAGCTCCATGCATCTTGCCAACCTGATTGGCTGCAATAGTATGCTAAAGCTAAAAAACTTGCAAAGTTTTTGCAAATTTCTGCAACATTTATTTTACACGTGCAGATTGCTTAATGCTGGTGAGTGACAGATTTAAATGTGCTAGCAAATATACTTCAGGATTATAATTTAGTATTTATTTTAATTTACGTCAGAGCTTCGGCTGATACAACAGTAGATAAACCAAGAGTAGTTTGTTTGTTTATATAATAAGAAAATCATCATGGCCACTAGTATTAGTTATAGTCCTGAAAGACCTGTCATGCGAGAGCCAGCAGATGTTCTACTGTCGACCATGTTAGGTCCTGCGTGACGACTGTACAGTATTGGACGGGCTCCACTAACACATACACACACAAACATAAACTCTCACATACTTAACTGGGATAACTCCGAAGACAGGCCATGTAAATAAAAGCTGGAGTTTTTGGAAAGTCACAGTAAGCAAGCCCTGCTCAGAAGAAATCTAGTGTACGAGCCAGGCTTGTGTATCACGCTTTGCGCAATCGTGGCCTCACAATCGACCGAAGACGGCCGCGCCTTGCCGCAATGCATACGCCGCAGCCGGACGGCCTACGTGGTCCGCTAGACCCCGGCACTATGCCCTTGGCCAGCTACTCCGCCAGCCTAGCCCAGCCCTGCTCACGCTAGTGACACAGACAGACCACATAATGTACATGCCTATAAATTTTGTCAAATGACAAAGTTATATCGTGAAGACCAAAATGTCAAATTAAATGCATCACCAGCGAAACACTGAACCACCTAGGCAAACAGCTGAATGTACTAGCTGCTATTAGCAAGGTTTATATGGGCAGTTAAGCTTTGCTTCAACAATCCTCCATTTCTTAACTGGGGGTCTTGGCTAACACATGTTGAGTTGTTGACCTATATAACGGCCATGAAATGGTTGTTGTTAATGAAGGTTTTTGGTGAACTACTACACTGTGTCTCAAAAAAAAGTATACCACTCGACCACCAACAACAATTGTTCAATTCCAATATTTTTCGGTATAAATATTAGTGAGTGAATATGCCATCAAATGGTGGTTTAATTTGCAACCTCACCCATTTAATGTAGTTATCTTACCTCGTAAAACCTTAAAACCTAAAAATCATAAATTTAGCCTCAAAATGCACATATCCCAATGCTGAAAAGTTAAATGTAAAACTGTCAGTAACGGCAAAATTTTATTATGCTCTGCAGCCTTATTTTACTTATTTATCACGCAATTTCTGGCTTAGAATAAACAGGAATAAGTTTTATTGCATCAGTGAGCTGAAGCAGTGACTTGATAATGTCCGGCAGTCTGCATCAAAACACTATGGATGCAGCCATCAAAAAGTGGACAAAGCGACTGACAGCATGTGTATGTGAGATGGACATTTTGAACATTTATTGTGAGATTTTCATAAGACCAAAAAAGAATAATGGACAAATAAAATGTAAATAACTTGGTTTATTCTCAAAAAGGTGTTTCTTTGCTGCTGAGTTTGTGATTTTCATGTTCATTTTCATTTTCAAACTGTCTACTTTCTGTTTCGTGTGAAATAAGCACACAGAAACCGAAATAAAACAATTCCAAAACGTTTTATTGTGTTACTGTTTTATTTCACATGTATGCAGCCTTAACAGTAGTAGCAACATCAGCAGCAGCAACAACAATAAGATTGCATAAATTTAGGAACAGGTCGTGTCGCAACCCTGGTGGCAGAACCACTCACAGCTGCCATCAGGCACAATCATTCAGCGCAATTTGCTAGGTGGCGCCAATGTGCACACCCATCATATGCATGGTTCCTTGGGCACACAACACTCACAAGCCTCAAACAACAGCTTGATTGGTTCAGCCGTTTTTGCACGGCAGATGCTGCATTCTCAATATACGTTGTATTGAGCTGCCCTGTTTGTCCCTTAAATTTGCCCCTTCCCACTGTTGCTTGAGCTCACCTGACCCACCATCACAAACAGCATCTTGATCACGTCAGATGTTTTCTCCAGAATTCATGGTTGTTACCAACAGACAGACCAAACGACCAACAGAGAGAATGGAAAACGCAACTCAACCCGTAAAAATAGGCCATTTACGCTAATATAGAGCAACACAGACTCACAACACCAACAACAATTGTATAATCGTCATAATCATCAACATGAGAGAACATACACTGTTGGAGAGTTCCTGAGAGCGGATGTGGGTCGGTAGAGCATATCAGGTGATGAAGACCAACTGTGACCAGATGAAGTCGCCGGACTATAGAGATCGTCCCTCTGGTGACGAGGAATCACATCTGTCTGACGATGGTAGATCATATCTTGTCTATAATCTGGTGACATAGAACCATCTGCATAGTTCCGATGTCTTTTGTTTTGACTGCCCGTCGCTATAACACCACACATAGGGAAATCTTTCAATACGTGTAAGGACAATAACACAACTCAGTTCTACTCAGCTGTTTTTGCCGTACTCATGGTTGTGAGCAACAACACAGACATTCCACACTGTGTGCAATATCTGTTGCAATAGGCTGCATCTAACACTGCTCTCTGTGCCACCTATTTGGGATAATAATAGTTGACTATTGTGACAGTTAAGTGCATATTTGTGTGACAATGCAAAGAAAGTCCTCAGCTAATCCGAGAAACAGAAGAAAGAGATGATGACAAAACTAACGAGGTCTGTCTCGAAAGAACCCGTCAAATATCACAAAGTTGTTGACTTGCGGAATGTTTGACTTCAAGTTGTAATGTTTCTGCAGAAATGACAGAAACTTCGGCGATGGTCGATCGACTGCCAGATGTCGCACACTCACACACTCTCTCTACAAACACCCAACACCATACAATCACCACAATCAGCCTGGTTAGCCATCACCGACTCATTTAGTGCAAGCCACATCTAGCAATACACATAACGACTATCACTTTCCACTAGTATGGTTCTAACTTCAAAGTTTAACACAGTTCATATCATGCTCAGTAAATCACGCCAGAAATTTGTCGATTTTGCCTGGTATACAAATAACAAACTCCGAATTCTGATCAACAGCATATCAAGGTAATATTTCATTCTATTTCTGTTGAAAAAATGTCAAGAATTTCTGGATTGAAGCAAAAGACAGAAGATAAGAAACCTGAAGCATGTATTCAAAGAGTTTCTTGCCATAGCCACGTCGCTGACACGACTCATGGACGTAGAAATCCAAGATGCACAGTGGCTGCATTTCATGCTGGACACCATGACCGTCATAGACGAAGAGTTTCTTAGAGCCAACTTTCAGTAAACCAATGACCAAGCCATGACCACTGTTTCAATGACAGCAGACAAAACAAAAGCAGCTATCTGTGCAGTCTCACGACAAACACGTGATTCAGTAATTTAATTTCACACAAATCAGAAATATCTGTGTACTGGCAACGACATTTTCCAAAACAGGCACCAAAAGAATTGCTATTCTCATTTGCCACACAGTGCCTAGCTTGACAACAGCTTACACTGTCAAAATACAAATATAGAAACTAAAGTAATCAATGTAATAACTTACTTATTAGCTTGAGACTCAGTAATTATGTACAAATGATGGTCAGACTCAGAAAGACGACTGGCAGTTGTTATAGGACCATGTAATGACTGAGCCTGGCACAACACGACACATGCATAACTCAATGAACTAAAACAAAATGTGATATTGTGAAAAAATTTCATGTTTCTCTTGACACATAGTACATTAAATAGGAGACAAAAGACTTTCCAGCTAATCCAATGCACTGGTACTGATGATCAACATGCAATAAGCTTAAATTTCACAGAAGCAGTTTTCCTTGTAGCATCCTTGTGACATCCTCGCGAGGATATCGTTAACAAGTCACGAGGAAATCGGACATGTCAGACGAGGATGCTAGAAGGATCCTTGTGAGGATGTCGACATGTCGGGCGTGTTGGTGACGATCTCACGAGATACTACAAAGAAACGGGCCCTGTGGAATTTAAGCTTAACCAAGCAACGATGTGTTCACTATCTTTTATCAAATCAGTTGTGCTCATGAGCATTCTTCGCTGCTATTGTACATGTTGAAATAATACATCATTTTCTGTTGAATGTTTTATGAGTCACTCAGTACAAAAATTAGTTATTTCAGAGCATCCATCCATCCATGTAGTCCAGCGCTTACACAGTTAATGTGACCAGCGGCGAGAAACACTCATGTAGTGAATGCGCATTCAAACAGAAATGTCTTCAACTGGCGTTTGAACGCGTTGTGGTCCTGAAGCTCGGCAGGCAATGCTTTAGGTCCGGCATGCGAAAAGCAACGTTCGCCGAACTTGAGTCGGGCAGTAGCGGTTCATAGCGATTGGTGTCTGTATATTGGCAGTGGCCGTCACGAGATCGGAGAGATACGATGGACTGCTACCTATGTGCACCTGATGCATCAGTACACACAATTTATATGTGACACGATGCCTCATAGGCAACCAATTGGTTGGAGGCCTTTGATGAGTCGTGCCGCGGCATTTTGAACACACTGTAATGGTGCAACAGTAGACACTGGTAGGTTTGCTAGTACCTTTTTGCAGTAGTCTAGCCTGTTTAGAATGAACGCCGATACGAAACTGGTAGTGATCTCGGCCCTGACAATAGATCGCACCTTCTTCAGTCGTCGGTTGTGATAAAAAGCGACGCTGGTCACCTTGTAGATGTGAGGTTTCATCATCAGTTCGTCATCAAGAACAATGCCTAGCTCACGTACCACACTCACTGGATTGATCGTCGCTGCGCCGACATGCAACGAAAGGTCCACGAGTCTGCTCATACGGATATTAGTCCTTGAACCAAACCAGATCAGCTCGGTTTTAGCAGGGTTCAGCTGCAATCACCTTGATGCACACCAACCATGGATCTCCTGAACTGCGTGAACGCAGCGCTGTTGTCTGTCAATAACTACCGGGATGTCAGTAAGACAAACGCACTTCAGCAGCTGTGTGTCATCAGCATACAAATGGTAAAAAAAAAAGGTAAGGAAGCGTATAGCAGTTTGTGCTACAAGCACCGCACCGCTACGGGAACTCACGTGCCATATGGGATCACACAGTGTTAC
>Ga0209782_1001571_pt1 | contig 12056 bp, 9 predicted proteins | sample WorMetmaBAHAMAS1_FD_187390 | JGI IMG/M metagenome (GOLD analysis project Ga0209782, IMG submission 187390) | Marine gutless worms symbiont microbial communities from Max Planck institute for Marine Microbiology, Germany - Inanidrilus... | ecosystem: Host-associated > Annelida > Digestive system >... | reverse complement strand
GTGTGTGTGTGTGTGTGTGTGTGCATTTGTGTAGGTGCATGGTCAAGGAGCGACGTTATCATGCCTGTCTAATAGCATGTCGAGTCTCTCGCCTGAATGCAAGCTGCAGCTGCTGCGTGTGGCCGAGATGCAAGCCGACGACTACCACAAAGATCGTCCGGTGTTCCTGGCGTGTCGCGAAGATAGGGAGACTTTCTGTCGTGACGTGAAGGCCGGCGGAGGCGCCGTCTACAAATGTCTCTACAAGCACAAGTTTGACCAGACGATGAGTCGTGCGGTAAGTTTATACTCTCATCTCTGTTTCCGAGTGTCATCATTCGTTCATCAGGAGTGGCTAGGCTGTTGGCAGTCCATGTGACATGCTTCCAGTCACTGCCAGCGCTCAGGCCTAGAACAGGCCCAATGCGCAATTCCGAGTGTCTTTTGTTGCCTCTTCCTGAGGAGGATCGATGCTACTGTCCAGTCGGCCAACATGAGGATCCACTTAGCCTGCATGCTATGGTGACATCGTGGAGATTGCCGCTGACGAAGAACAAGACCGTGTGTCTGTGTTTAATGTCAGTCACAGACAGAGTCAAGTCATGATTCCATCTAATTAGCAACTGAACGATTTGTCTGGTATTTTATTTTAAATATGGCGCTACTTTGATTTAGAAAGTTGGCAGTTGTAAATTTGGCACGCAGTTTGACGTATGTTAAGAGGTATGAACTTACGTAATGCCACCATGAAGCGAAATGAAAGAAAAGAGGCCAGGAATGATCCCGGATCCCACTTTGACAACTTAGCTCAGGTTTATTCCATGCTAACAGAAATCCAAGACAGTGCCAATAATAGGCAGATCACTCGAGGGTGTAAAATGTACTGTAAATGTTACTTAATCTGTTAGTAGTTTTAAACATGGTGGATTGTTGTGGTGTTGTGTGTCTGCAACACTTAGTGGCCATATCCACAACTTTCAGTCTAGGTGTCAGTTGTGAAGGCATATGATATAGACCAGACATCAGCATCAGTTTCCTGCAAAGACCATTGTCTGCTTGTCAAGCTCACATCTTTGCTTGTCAATTTGTTGTTATTCTACACTTATCGGAAGAGGTGTAGCGATTTTGTTTTGGAAAGGGTAAAAATTGTACCACTGCCGTTTGAGATTTCACCAAGATTTCAGTCAGTGGTGTGAATGTCTTTAGCTTAAGATGGCTATCTTGGCTTTTTGGCATTTGTCAATCTCTAGTGCCTGAGTGTCTGTGTCTGTGTACATTAGTGTCGTGATAAGCTGACGGGTCGTCAGCGGCTGCAGAGTCAGGACTACAAAGTTCATCACGACGTTGCCGTCAAGTGCCATGAGGACATCGAGAGGTACAACTGCCGTTTTCTGCTGAGTCAGCAGCAGCAGCAGCACCATCCCGGCATGGCGTCAGTACTGGACTGCCTGGACAATGCCACTCGCCTCGGTATTGTGTATAATGTATTTATTGGGGTTATCAAGGTGTCAGAAGCCTATACCCAAATCTAGGTTTATTCACGATAATTTAAGGTTTTGAGGCTCACTGATTTGCTAAAATTGCATAGGTGAATTTGGTGAATTTTTCTAACAGGTTAGATTACCCGCAAAAAGTTTTTTTTTAGTCGCGCCTCTCGCCGCTGCGATGTACGAGTCGAGTAGTCACGTTTCTGTCAGTGACAAAAAAAATATCGGGAGGAACCCAAATCGATATACTTAGTCAAGTAGTCACGATTCACCCATAGAGGCGCGACCATATACCGCTAGGTATTCTAGTTTTAAAGTAGTTTTAAAAACCGGTGAAAGCTGTAAACTATTTGATAAATGTATGTTTGATAGCATTCCTCAATTGAGTGTACTTGTTAGTAGCATTTTTTGTCATTTTTGAGTGGACTACTGAATGTGCAACTGAGTTGTTTAACTTGTTAGCCATTTACGCTAGCATACTGTACCGCAAGACGAGTTTACAATGTATTTATTGAGAGAACAGAATTTGAATGAAAGCCTAGGTTTCTTGCCCCAAAACTACTGAAACCTGCCATCAGTGAAAAGTTACAAACCGTAACAACACTGGCATTTATAGACTGCGTATGTAATAAACTCCATGTTAAGTGCCACTTTCCTGTTGAACCTGGGATAGACAGTTGCCATGCCATTATAATTTTCTTTTTGCGAGTCTCCCAGAAGAGAAGGCGAAGTTTTGTTACAGGCAAGATACCTCTCCTGTCAGATTTTCAGCCATATAAATTACTCATGGGAACTCGATGCATGTGGACGTGTTTTAAGGTTTCTTGTTCCAGCCACTGACTCCTGATAGAGAATGTTGCACACGGCAAGACAGAGTGGAAGTCCTCGTATCTATCATCTTTCATTAGTGACTACGAGCCATCTCGTTGTGAGATCGACTGACCAACTAACTGCTTAGCCGTCTTTACACTTTCCTTGTCAAGCTTTTTCTGTTAAGTGCTCCACTTAGTTTATCCTACTGTTTGCTGGAAGGGAATTCTGAGCATTTAAAAAAATGATGTTATTTCCGTTTAGAATTTTGTCCCTGACTCGAGACTTACAAAGTTTCGCAATTAATGGCACATTATCTTGTTCAGATGTTAGCTTATCTTGACTGACAACAATCGCCAGTTCATCACACTAAGCACTGCCTCATATGTGTTTGCTTATGACAGCTGAAACGTGTAATAAATAATTTGAGCCTCAGCATTTGCGGACATTTTTATCGAAGTGTATTCACGAACATTTTACAAATATGATTTAGTGATTATGTTTTATCTGCTTAATTTATAAGTGACGACATTACACTCTTCCTGAACACCGTCACCAGAAAGTACATTAGTGTGTATATATTATACACTATTACAGTATATGTCTCATAGTGACGGAAACTGTCTGCTGATGTGGATGCTGATGTAGGAAAACAACTGGAGCCAGAGTGTGCGATTGAGTTGAGGGAAGTGCGCCGCAGCCTGCTGGAGGACTATCATATCTCTCCGGCGGTTGCCGAGAACTGTGCAAATGACGTGAAGACTCACTGTGACAAAGAGGAACGCCGCGACGTCATTCATTGTCTGATGGATATTGCTCGGCACCAGTACCGTGCTGCGGCTCCTGATAATGCTCCTCATTATGATGATAATGACAGTCCGGCAAAACACAAACGACTCAGTGATGGTTGCTATAGTGAGGTTTGTGTTAGTCTGAAAAGTTACGTTCTCATTTGCCACCGAAACCAAAGCTGTACTAGCCAAGTATAGTGGAGAACTGGACTGGATTGAATACAGCTGGCATTAGAAAACTGCTCAATTGAGGATGGAGCTCAGACCGACTGTGTTTGACCTTTGACCGTGACTTTTGATGTTTGACCTTGATCTCTGACCTTGAACTTTCATTTCATAAGAGCTATGGTCACGATGCATATATGTGCAAAAGGTCAAGGTTAGGGGTCACTCGGTTCAAAAGTTAAGTTTGAGTGGAAACGGATGGAAGGAAGCAATGCTAATGTGGTAGGTAAATATTGTCATATACATTGAATGGCCGTCATGTCTCTGTGGCTGCTAATGAGCATGCGTAGTTTGGAACACAGCAGTTACAGTCAGTTAGCACCAAACTTGCTAGCAGTTCTGGCCTGAATCGAAAACTATTTATGACTAGGTTTATTGTAACTGAAACCACACTGAAAGTCTGTAGTTGCAGTTTCTGAACAGAATTGAAACCAGAACGTGAAGATTCATAATCTATGCTCTGCCAGTGAATTACATGCTGCTGGTCAGTTATATTGATGAGGCAGCATCTGAATTATCTTCCCACCTTTAATCACAGTTATTTTATTGCTGGCTTTTTGCTGATGATATGATTAGGTAAGGTACAGTAATGGAGACTCTCATAAATCTACTTTACTGAGCCCTGTAGCATGGGAAAGTGTATTAATTATCTGTGTTTTGAGTTGGTGAATGCTACGTGCACGTGTGTAAGCACACAGTTAGTGCGAGTGGTGGGTGTAGAAATATGCATGTGTGCTATTTTGTCTGTGTGTGTGTGCAGCTGAAAAAGTTGATGGTGCGGACAAACATCGGTGACGACTATTCTATTGACCCCATCGTACAAGAAGCTTGTGACCCGGTCGTCAGATCGGGATGTCCTAATGTGCGACCGGGAGATCGCAGGTTGATACAGATAGGTTTCTGTCGTGTGTCTATATGACTCGAGAGTCTGGTGACTAAGGCATCAGACTAGTGATAAGATAACAGTTTTAACTCTCAGTTATTCCGCTTTTTAAAGTAATGTTCATGGACAAGTTGTTTACTCATATGCCTTTGTCTTTTTGATATTGGTTATAAGCAGTGATGCCGTACAACTGGGATGGTAACTGTAGGTCTGGTGTCACAATGGCATGCATCAGACAAAGAACTGGTTTATCCACATATGAGCTCAAAGCCTAAGTGTGATGTCACACCTGGCGACTTTGCTGTGCACCTCTGACGCACAACCTTGTCACCGGTATGACACGGACAAAGTTACATGCTGCACTCTATTCTGGAAATGAGTTGCACAACTCGGCGACACGCTACATCACACCTGCGAATTTGACGCAAGAGTCAAAGTTGCGCGATAAAGTCGCCAGGTGTGACATCACACTAAGGAAGTAGGGAGGTGAACAAACCTGAAGCCAAAGTACGTGAAAACTATATTTGATGCTGTAATGTAAAAGTTGCTGCTCTGTAATGAGACAATGATAGTATTGAATCTTGGCAACGGTTAACAAGAAATATTTTAAGAAGTTTACTGTTTAGGAATTATCAGGGAATTTATACTTAACAGGAAAATAATTGTAGAAAAATTAACTTGATGTACATGTGACATTGTTTGCTGAATGACGCCACGTTGTCGATGTGGCAGCAACATCAAAGCGAATAAACTGCCCTGTAGAATAGGAAATTAACATATAGAATTGCAGTAGTTTATCGTAAGAAAAAAAGTGCAATGAATGCAGCATGCAGATTTGATGCCCCAAAATAAACATGTTTACAGTTGAGATCGGGTTGTGCCCTCTTGTCAACGTTTCAACTTCCAGACATCATATCAGCACAGGAAGTCAAATTACGAAATTATTGTATTCACTTGTCATGTATTGTTTGTAAAATGTAAAACAATGCAATTTAAAGTTGGCTTAACAAAAATGTTTCAGAAGTGCAATAGGTTGTGATGTTGTAGTATAATTCTGGTGGATTTGTGAGAGAACAGTCTTACAAATATCTCATATTAACAAAATATTATATTCGTACAAGAGAATGTGGCAGACTGATTAGCTGAGCTAGTCAATGGACAGCATGGAATAGTAGACATCTTTAATAATTTGTAATGTTAAGTTTAGTTTCTGTGATAATTAATTATAAAAAAATTACACTTTTATTGCTCCTATTGGAAAATGTATCTGTGTGTTTAATGCAGAGTGTATACGTGTTTACTATCGTTGGTTGGTGATCCGCAAATGACTGACAACTGTCAAGAGAAGTTAATGGAAGTTCAGTATTTTGTCACTCGTAATTTCAAGTAAGTAAGCCACTCTTATTGAACTGATTGTCTGTCAGCACAGTGAGGTCCCATATCAAACCACTCCTCCAGAACGAGATGATACAGAATTGCTGATATCAACTAGTACCTTATTGGACAGCTGTACATAACAGCTCGTTAACAGTCGGACACAAAGACTGACGCTGCGCTGCATACGAAGACAGTGACAACACGTTTTGTGCCGATGTTCAGTCGACTGCAGAAATTATGAAAGGATTTGATAGATTTTATATTTCACCACTCAGTGGAAAAAAAAGTCATTTTGGGGATGTCATTTCCAACCGATGTCTTGCCTAGTACTGAGGAAACAAAATCAAGGAACGAACACAAAACGCTAACAGTAACACCCGAAACTCATGAAAATGCATCCTAATCTAAATAGAACACAATAAAACTAAACCATTAGACGGTTATTGCAGATGCTGCAGGAGAAAGCAACAGTTGGACATTATATGACACTTAAGAGAGCACTTATTATGATAAATAGCGTTAAATGTTTCTACATGTGACCTGTTATGTCGATGTGTCAGGTTAAGGCCTAAGTTCTATCGTGCATGCTTCAAAGAGTTGCAAGATCGCTGTAACCAGGGGGAAGAAACGGACTTTGCTCGTGCACACTCACTTTCTTGTCTGTATCGAAGTCTGATGAATGAAGACGAGGACGAAAATGACCAAGAGAAGGTCTGTTTTGCAGAGTCCGGCTGCAACTAACTGCAGCTGTTGATAGTACTAGCAATACTATGATTGTACTACACTGTGTCCCGATAAAGACTGGACCGCTGTATTTTTGCAATAAATTTGCAAAATTGTGACCAATGTTGATAATATTTGTTGATAGACTGCTCTCCCTATCTATAATTTGTGTAATTACACTGTACCTTGCACAAATAGATCATGCATTATTGCGTTTCTGGTAAAGATCGACCGAAAGTGATAATTTCAGTTTCGGCCAAAGCTGAAAGTCACGCTTTGAAAGCAAGATGCGACTTATGGCCGAAACCGAAATTATGCCGAAAATGACCATCATAATTTCGGCCTAAAACCGAAACTGAAAATGCACGCGGCTGAGAAGTGAGGACAGTAAGACAGCCACGGTAGGCTGCTGGACACGGCTCCTTGTATCGGGTTTTGACCCGTGTGTAATCTTGACACCTGCTGTATGGTAGGACAGACGGTCGGTCAGCATGATCAGAGGGAAGGTAAAGGGAGGGGAGAAGGTTTTGTTATGCTCGCTGTCTCACGCACAGATCAGATAGACACAGATTGAAATAGTCAGACTGTGAGTAAGATGGCTAAGCCATACAGTGCGTGTAGTCACTAGACCGGACCCTCTCACCCTCACCCATACACAGTAATGCTGAGATGCAGATGACACCAGACCATCCGACGCCGTTCATGCTGCTGCTGCCACTCGGCATCTGATGGTGCCATCTGAAATTTGGCGTCACGGCTGCCGAAACAGAAATATTACTGAAAGTGTCGCAACTACTTTCGGTCGAAACCGAAAGTACGCCAAAAGTGTTAAAACCTACTCATTTGGCGCCGAAACCGAAATTAGGTCGACCTTTAATTTCTGGCACGGCTGTAATGCTAAAAGCAACTATGTTTGTAGCAAATGTACAGTATACAAGCTGTACACAATGATGGCTGTCCAAGTGCTTAGATATGACAAAATCTAGCAAAGAATGTTAAACATAAATAGGTCACTTACTTGTTTACTTTCTCTATGGCCACCTGCTAGTGACGTCGTCAACACATCACATCTCCATGGTCACTCGCGGTTGTGTAAGAATTAACAAAGCATGTGTGTAATGATAGAAGATCAAATTCTAATTAAAATATTGGCAAAAAGAAAAGGGATATGGGGCATAAAAGTTATAAAAGTGATAGTTGCATTGCATTGTTATTATGCTCATTGCAAGTTACGTTTCCAGTATTATAGTAAGAAAATTCATATCTGAGATTTAAGAGTGTGTTTTCTGAGAATGTTTGAAAGGAAAGGTTTGTCGGGGGTGACGCCATTGAATTTTGCCGATATTTTTTTACGTTAGAAGACTTGATTCCTTGAGTTAATGTGTGGCGTTGTTTGTGTGATCATGCATTTAGCCATTTTACAGAAGAACGAATTCTGACAGACACAGAGACAGAAGGTCACACAGTCCATAGTGTATACCGTGCTACTAGCTTCGTGCAGCAGATAGATATGAGTCATATGCTAACTCGCTTATATCTGTGATGTTGTAAATGCTTGGAGACGAAGTGTTCTAAATACGAAGTTCTGTAGATAGCCATGCACACTCGCTGGTATGATGTATGTGAGTGTGTGTTTTGCAGCCTGATATCTCAAAGAAGTGTGCCGTGGAATTAAAGCACGCAATGTTAGAACGCGCCCACTCTGTCGATCTTGATCCTGATATTGAGGCATTGTGTTTATACGATCTTGCACGCCTGTGCTCAGAGAAAACAGAGAAAAACCAGGTACGGTAAACATCAGTTTTTCTGGGATTGGTGATATTTTTGTACTGGAATTGGCATTCGGGAGATGTTTTTATGTGATTTTTTACACATGCTGTTTTTGGCACTGTGTTTCAAAATATAATACATCACACTTGCTGCATTAAGCTGGAATTTTATGGGACCGACATGGACACTGACACCGACATTAGGGATGCACCTATCATGTAATTTTGTAAACGTGTACACAATAGCTTATCGTGTACAGTACACGTGTACACGCGCGCATCCCTAATAGACATCCTCGCGAGGAAAATCGCGCCGCGTGTCGGACAAGTCGGCGAGGATAATCGTGCGTGTCTGGCTCATGGACCATCCTCACGCGGAAGTCGGCGAGGATGTCAGTCTCCGTGTCGGCGTCGTGGAATGTTAGCTTTTTATACTGTTAGCTTTTTATACTTCTCTCCCAAAACCGTACATATCCCGTACAACGTTGCAGCGATGCAGCCTCTTCCCAAGTCACTTTGGGATTTCTTGTCTTCAGAGTCACACAGAAACCTGATGACAACAATGATGATGTGCATTGCTAGGAGATGGATTGTCTTGAGGAGCATCTTGATGAATTGGATAGGGAGTGTAAGAAGGCAGTCGAGGAATATGTTGAAGACGTCGAGACAAATCCAGAATTGGACAAAATATTTTCGGACTCGTGCAAAGAGTTCTGGACCAAGCACTGTAAGGTTGGTTGCGCTTTGCTAATTGTACAGAACAGCAGTCGGGGCGAAAGCAATTACTTTGGTGCTTTGAAACTTTTCGTTGGATGACAGGAGGGGTGTCCAACCAGTAAAAACCTGTTTCGAAAATCTTAAAGAAGAAAACTAAACAAAAAGTACTAAGGGTAGTTTACACTGTAGAAGTGGGGAATGGGTAGAAGTAATGCTTACATTGTGATATTGTTTGATCTGTTGTTCCGAACGGTGACACATCTCTTCTTGCTGTCTACTTTGTTAAGACTGGCTGTTCTCTATATGACTAGAGTATGTGTTTGTGTGTGTTAGGATGTGGCAGAGAATACTGAAGCGGGTTCTCTAATGAAGTGTATGATTGAGAAGAAACATTACGATGACATCAACGAGAAATGCCTTGCTGGCATTGAACACCTTCAGCTGGTCTGTACGCCTGCGATTTCGTCATACTTTGACAGACATATGGCACGTTAAAAACTGCGTAATAATAATAATAATAATAAATAATAATGTGCCTTCTGTTTGCCTTTCTGTGTATGTCTGCCCCATGCAGGCTTTAGTGCCTACTCTGTATCCATACCATAGGTGATAAAAGGCATCAGGCTCAGGAGGTTAAAGTGCCCTAGATATGTTGTTGCTTTTGGCACTATATAGATTGTTTGTGTGTGTGTGTTTACCTAATAACTTGCATTTTTTGCTTCTTGTAACTTTTTTCTTGCTCATGTTTTCATTTCTTATTTACTTTATTTTTCCTTTGAGACTAGGTCTACTTCATTGCCAGGCTGGATGTCGTAAGAGGCACTTTATTCTGCATTGTAGTATTTTCGTTGATCAGTTATCAGTCAGTAGACCGAGAAAATATGAAGTCCCGTGGCTGGCTGCAGTAAGGGCATCGTCACACAGAAATCTGCCCCGATCAACGTTGAGAGTTAAGGCAGCGTGCCATCCCAGATTTATGTGAAACAAAAGTTCTGAATATTGTTAGCTGAGAAACTGATTAAGTTATATTTACAAGTGGGTGAATTATTTCAGCATTTGCTACAAACGCCTGCACGGTGCTGAAGCATTTAGTGAATTAGTGGTGTGCTGTGACGATGTACTATATGAATCCACATTTTTATTGCATTATTCTTAAATTTTAGAGTGGTTGATGGTCCCCTGTTTCTCGGATTCTGACTGCTACTATGTGTGCTCGTTGCTTTTGTGTGTGATAGATGACAATGACGGATTTCAAACTGAGTCCTGCATTTCGTCATGCGTGCAGGCGAGATGCTGAAAAGTACTGCCGTTCACTCACGAAGAAGTGCGTCTTTTTATTTGTCATTGTTTGACTGCAGTGTAAGCGGTTTCTGTGTAGTCCGACTGAGATTGAACTGACATGTATGCACATTAATGTTCTGCAGTTCTCGATCTATGCCGCAGTGGTTGCATATTGTTGAAATGTGATGTCACTGTGTCACAAGGCAATGTAGTTAAGCTGTGCAGTTTAGGGAGCCGATTACTTTGCTTCCAGTAGTGGAGCGGAGTATTGCGATGAGCATGTTTGTAGGTCTGTTGTGTGTGTGTCTTGTGTGCAAGCATATGTCAGCCTAGGTTTATTGTATTATGGTTTATCTCTTGGCTTTAATTTTGATTTTCTTAGTACTAGCCAGCTGGGAAGAGCATACAAGAGAGCCTAGCACTGGCTAGCATGGCGCGAGATGATCCGCCCGCAAGCAGCACGGCGGCCGCAATGCGCGGTAAAGTGGGATTGGAATTTGAAACCTTAATTAGCTATAATGCGCCAATGCACTTCCGTCACAGACAGATGGACACTGACATCGTAGCATAAGCACGAGATGTATATATTACATCTCGCGCTAAAACCGTAATATAATAAACCTAGGCTAACACAAAATTCAACCAATAACTACTAAATCAACAAAATACAAATCATCAAACGCAAAAATACAAGAACATAAAATGAAGCGAGATAAATTATAACCCAGATTTAGTCGCCTTCTACGACATCTGGCTTGGAAATGGAGTGGGGCTATTCTCAGATGAAAAGATAAAGAAGTAATACGAAAGGAAAATTTAAGGAAGAGAAAAAGGAAGCAAGTAATAAGGGCCCTGGAAAGTTCTGGGAAATTTGCGTCCTAAAAATTCCTCAATACTAGGTAAGAGGTTGGCTTGTGACCTTGTCTCGAAAATGACCTTTTTTTATCTGAAATGAGTCCTAAGCCCTGGAAATTGCATGATGTGGTCTTGGAAAGTACCAAAAAATGATACATACATATACAGGGTGTACCAATAAAAACAATCCCCCAGAAAAAAATGCTGTAATTCAGCCATGGCAGTACATATTTGAGCCAAACTTTCAGACTGTGTGTGAGTATTCACGCAACATATTTTGCAAATTTTATTGAAATAAATGAGATGGTTCAACAGATACACCAGTTTAAACTTTAGATTCACTTTTTCAAGTGAAAATGCAGTTGCACATTGATTATTCACAAATAACGAATCAAATGTTGCATAGCGTTTCATCAACAGTTCAAATGTTTCAATCATAAATGTCAAATGCGTAAGGTTTACTCTGTATTTAAACAGAATGTTTACAATGTCACTGCCCACCAGTTGAGGCAACACACGATCGAAATGTGTCGCAAAATGATACAACTGCCTTATCAATAACTCATGAGGCCAATCAGACTGTACTGTCCACAAAATGGTCTTTTAGCTCGGAATAATGTTGGCTAGCTGTGGCATGTGGCTTTGTTAGTGTTCCAGCATAGCATACCACATGTGATAATCCATTGGCATATCCATATGGGGCATTTGCTATTGTTTTTATATCAGATTCGCAGTTTACTTACTTGTTCACTTAGAAAAATGTACTTTTAAGTTAAATGGTTCTAATGTCTAAACTGCAGCAAATATTGTAACGAAATTTGCTGTGTATATGGCCTGAATCCTCCTTTGTGGTGGCTGTAAATTTGGTGCAAAAATCTGTTACAGTAACTGACATAATGAATTTTTTGGCACACCCTATATACTGTTTGATTGAGTTATGCAGTGCCTTTGGTGCACAATGTCGTCAAAGCATACGGGATTGTTGCTTACTTTAAATATAGCAAACTGTGTGTTTTTGTTGATTTCTTTAATGACATATCTGCTTTGCTTCTTTGCATTTGTTTTATGCTGTTACAGTTACTAACAACTGTATTAGATTTAAACGTTGCTATATTTTATGTCAAAGTAGTTTAGGGTGGTAAAAAAGTCGTGAAATATT
>Ga0209782_1001570_pt1 | contig 12056 bp, 6 predicted proteins | sample WorMetmaBAHAMAS1_FD_187390 | JGI IMG/M metagenome (GOLD analysis project Ga0209782, IMG submission 187390) | Marine gutless worms symbiont microbial communities from Max Planck institute for Marine Microbiology, Germany - Inanidrilus... | ecosystem: Host-associated > Annelida > Digestive system >... | reverse complement strand
CAAGCGCACCTCCAGCAAGAAAACATCTGCTCAAACTAAATTAAACTGCCCCCAAAAAACTTTCTTTTGGAAGAAGGCGGGGGGAAAGGGCGGTCCAACCTGAAGTAACTTTGTCCAGAAATTTGGCTGAACTAGAAAACTGTAAACAGCAGCAGCAGCAGCAGCAGCAGCAGTAGTAGTACTAGTAGCATGTGGCAGATGTTACTCTCTATCCCGGTAAGGAGGTACAGAGTACTGTGATCAGCGTGACTGTAGCGACGATATCTCACAAACCACATGGCGGAACTTCACCAAATTTTTTTCTGCATGTTGGCGGTGACCGTGGCTCGGATCTTCTCTTGCGGCGATGCAATACGTTACGTACTTCCGGTTTTCCCGGATGACTTTATATTTTCCTATAATAAGCCTATGGCTGCAACGTGTGTACAGCTTAACACTTGCTGAGTGGTATTGGTTGCATCGTCTTTTAGTCAACAGCAGATGCCGAGACTAAACGAGTTCAAGAGGTGCCGGGGCGGAGTATGGGATGCACCATTGCCCTGCTGTTGTCATGACGACGTGACGTAGTTATCACCTTGACTACAGTCGTCGCCGATCCAGCCCGGTGGACAAGTGCTCGTGCACGCTCCCGTGATGAAGTCGCACGTCTCGTGACGTCGACACCGACACTGATGACGACATCCGTCACCATAGTAACCGTCATCACAGCGATGCGCGCAACGGTCGCCTTGGTAACCGGGCTTGCAGCTACATTCACCGGTCTGCAGAAACGTACCCAAAAGCCATCGCACCATCAGTTACTGAAAGAGAGATACTGAATGATGAACAGATTGGAAAATGTATTTTTTACAACTGATTGACAGATTATTAATCTACCAAAAACTGAGAATTTATGTTATAAGTTATAATGAAAAAAATCGTTGAAGAATGGAAAAAATTATATAGTAAATTTGTACATTAAATTATAGCAACTGAAATATTCAACTTTGCAGTGATGGGCACAAAATTACAAGAAAATAATTAAACTTGTAGTTAAGTTACTTGTTAGTTAATTATCAAAAATTCGTATTCACTTAATGAAAAATCTGAAAAAAGATACCTACAATGTAAACAATATATGCAATAAATACCATAATTTTTATAAATACCTAGATAGTTTAGGCTAGCAAGCTGTAACAATTTACAAATTTGCCCTCAAATGTAGTCCTTGTGTTCTGTATAATCTCATTACATAACAGGAAATAAAAATACACAGAAAATAAAAATACAGTCACGCAAAAAATGAATCAGTATTTCTTGTTTAATACGTGGTCATTGTTTGATTTGTTTCTTGATTTCTTGATTTGTTTGACAAGTTTCAAAACTGTAAGTAGGCAAAAAACTTAGTCTAACTAAAAGATAACTTCTTGTAATTATTACAAATAAAAGTTTAGATGCTACCATTAACCTTTCAACTTAACCGAAAAAAGTTTAACAACGGTACTGTTTGAAAAACTAGTTGCATTTATAGTCTAGCCACTAATAAATTCATGTACAAGTAGTTAATGCCCATCATTGTTCGTGAGTTTGTGGTGCACCGGCAAAATGGTGTCAAATGAAATTTAATTTTAGAGTGACATGCCATATTAGCTATTGTGTTTAGCCAATGCTATGAACATGACATTCGTTCGACCAAACTGTAACGTTGGTGGATTGTGATCAAATAGTGCAACAAAAAGTGGAAATCATTAGATGACAGGATAGGTCGGTGTCTTGGCTACCTGCTACCGAAGCCAACCCGGATCGTAATATCCTGTGATCCGGGGTGTGGAAAAATGTACAGAGTTCTGCACTTCGGCGGCATCCAGCTGCTCTCATGTTTCGCTATCTCAGCATCTGCTGAGCTTCTTGTTAAAAACGACATGATACCCTTGGCTCGCAGCCAGTGGCGAAGTCGTGCTCGCAGTGACAGTGGCTCTCACAGTTGACTCCAAACATGAACTGAGGACAAGGTCGATCACACGTGGGACCGAACAGTCCGGGCTCTGTGCAGATACAATGTCCGTACGTGCGATCACATCGGCCCGATGGACAGAGCTCTGGACACGGTCTGTCGCATGTCAACGTGTAGTAACCTGAAACGGCATCATCGCGATTACTAGTACGGTTTGCGTATATTTAGTTTCTTTTGTTTCCTAGTTGTAGCTTTAACTAGCAAAAATGTGCAGTCATATCGACATGCAAATCCACGCCTCTAACCGTAACTTTGACTCTAACCCTAACCCAAATTTTGACCTTTTTGATTCAGGGTCAGTGCATGCCAAGGGCCTACCATGGACGATATATCTACCAACTGTGATGTTGAAAGCTCAAGTCGTTTGCTTTCATCATCATCATCATGAAGTTTAATTCGGACAAAATATCAGATATAACTGAAAGCCCTACGTACGCCATGGCAATAGACCCGGCGTTTCTTTCCAGTTTGTATAGTTTTGTGTTTGTTTTGTTGGTCATTGGAGCGAAAGAGAGAGGGAGTTACGGATGATGAGAGAGGAGATGCAATTAACACAACAAGGAAGTAGAAATAACGAAAGCAGAATAACAAATATTAACTCACGCATCCACTCTAGCGTAAAATACAGGTGCAAGTTTGTAGGCCTACCACTGGCGACTCGTGCGACGGTGTAATAAGTGTGTTATACCACTGTCTATCATGGTATAAGTGCGTTAACACTCACTTATACCACTCTAGACAGTTGTATAACATACACTCAAAGGTGGAATAAGGTTGACAGAGTGAAGGAGAAAGCTGGTTCCAGAGGCAAGGTACGTGAAGCACATCGAAAAGAGCGATCGGTTATTCACAGAGAAGATGATGTAGGTGGACGAGCGAAAGTGACAAGTAATGAAGAGCGATTGCTGTGGGGAGGTTGAACGATGATGAGGTGGTACAGACAGACATAAAGGTTTGGTGGACGCGATAATCGACTGAGAACTAACTGGTTGATGGTACAGACCTGCTGGACAGCCGTCCTCACAGAGCTGACCACGCACTCCCGGCGGACAGTGACAACGGCCGGACTCCGCGTCACACGTGCCGCCATTCTGGCACTCACAGACCCGATTACACCCGACACCGTACCGGCCCTGCACGACACACAGCATCGGCCAAATACGACGATCACCGAAATAACCATGCAGTTGCTGCAGTGAACTCGTTTATTTAAAATTGACAAACCGCAATTAAACACAACAAGAGGGCCTAGCAATGGTTAGCATAGCGCGAGATGACCCCTCCCCTCAACAGCTGCAAAATCGGCGGCGGCCATGTTTGTTGGGGATCGCATGATGGCTTCAACTTCGCTGGTTGGCGCAGCCGCTGTGTTCCCGGCATGCACCGTGACCACAATGCACTTCCGTCTCGCGCTAAAAATGCTAAAAGTTAGAGTTATACATACATAGTACAAACATAAAACGTAAGAAAACACCATCAGTAACTGTCAACAAACAACGTTCTAATTAAAATGTTGCTATCTGTTAAGCCAGCATTACACGACACCGACATCCTCGCGAGGATCCTGGCAAGGAAATCGCGCGTGTTGGACGTAAGGATGTAGGCGAGTCGGTGTCGATGTCAGTGTCGTGGAATGTGGCCTTTAGATAAGAACAGCAGTTTGGAATCTGTCTAGTATGCGGCCGTTTTTTTAAATCGTAGCTCTGAGGGAGAGCGGGCGGCAACAGTTGTTCCAGTTCATGGTATTGTGACTCTAAAATCTTGACGAACAGCCGGTAATTGGCTTCATTACATAAAAGAACGTATCACTTCCGAGTACGGGTTGTTCAATCGTATTCGTCAGGTAGCGCCCACGTGCACCCCCGGCATGGTTCAGAAGGCCCATAAGAGTCTGCAGCCATACGGCATGTCAATCAGTTTGGCCGTTTTTGCTCACGACCGTGACCGACGCACAACACAGTCATGGACCACACTATTATCCTTCTGTAGCATATCACAGTCCGCGTCTTTCACCAGCTAGTGCTTCGTTGTGGGCTAACTTATAATAATAGACTTTGTTCCTTTGCACCAACGTTTCTCAGCTGTCTCTAAGACTGGAATAGCAGACTTCAGAAATAAACGAAACACTATAATCTGCGTTTCTAATCTTGATACATCGCAATTGTTTGGCTGTTGTGAATGGAAGTGTTGTTTACACAACCATACACTAGACTGCGCAGGTGGACGAAACGTGCGATGCAATTATGTAACTACCTTACCTGAGGACACGGTTCGTTGCAGGTGGGTCCCATCCAGCCAGCTGTACACTCACATTCAGTCTGCTGTGAGTTACAGACGGCACCGTTTGCACACATGTGACATGAATATTCACACCTCTCGCCGAACCAACCACGCGAACAACCTGCATCGCATGTTGAGTATTCGTCATTGATCACATAACAGCGGATTCGCGATATATTTCAGTCAAAACTCTATGGTGTTTGTCTGGAGGAAAGAGGGGAGATTATCAGAACGGTTCTGTGCTGTATTGTATACGACAGTTGTGCACAATCATAAGCACACTTAGATGAGCAGTTCTTACAGTTCTCTGGATTGGGTTTTGTCACACTGGTTGCACTTCACTGTGCATAGCCTAGATTTAGTTGTGTTTATCTGTGTGTATTTTGTGTTTTTTTCATACTGCATATATGTTGTGTTATTGTTAGCACAGTGGGGTGGACCTAATGGGATTGAAGCCTGGTCCTTAGGACTTCTCTTCCTTCAGTGCTTTGACACTGTTCGTTGGGTCTTTTGACCGATAAAACCCGTCCCCGATATGACCTATAATGTGTTTGGTGGGACGTTAAACCTTGCTCAACTCAACTCAGTCAAAAATCGATAGCTTCTTCGAAATAGATTCATATACATGTATACTGCATCATATCGCCCCTGAGGGCGTTCGTGCAACTTTGATATAAACACAAACATGCTACGTCAAATATGTTCATTGTCTCGTAAAATGACTAAAGGTTCTTTCACACCGGATGCCGTGCCGTGTGGGCGTCGCATCCGGTGTGAATGAGTCTTAATTGCATTCATTCACCTTGTGGACATCATACCATACAACAGAGGCAGGCTGTCAGATAGGCATAAATACCTACCAATGCCTGCTGCCTGCACCTAAGAAACAACGATCTTGAATTTAGTTACACTGTAGTTTTAACCTGTTACCTAACTAAAATATAGATCAACCATTATTCAGTAACTAGTTAACTGTTGCCCCTCACTAACTACATATGGCTGTGTGTGATGTAAAATTTCATAAAAATGGCATAAAAATTTATTTTTAAAATTTCCTGTAAAACATTTCATTTAAAATGTCATGGCATCTTGGTAAAAAGTAACTGAAGATCTGTTATGCTGCTAAGTTTCTGTTATGCTATTTCAGTACTGTGCCATTTATAAGCAACAGCAGAACATTTTCAGTGCAAAGTTCAAAAAGCATGTCCTGAAATTTCTCATTAAATTTAATTTTCTTGCCACTGATTAGTTTATCCCACGTCTCAGTAAAGAGTGCAGCCAGAAGATCTGGACGTACTGGGTTCGCAGGTGCGACGGTCTGGTCGAAGCGTGTATCCCTCGTGACAGACGCATTGGTACGAGCCTTGCGAGTTGACACACTCGTGTTCACAGCCGCCATGACTGTCTCGACACTCGTCCACATCTACAACCACATGTATGTCGCCACTTTTATTACTCCAAGAATTGTGACGAGTATGTCTGTTTGTTTGTCTGTTTAACTGTTTGTCTGTCCGCTCGCCTAACTCAAATACCACACGGACGAACTTCAATTTTATGCAAGTTGCTGTGGCCACGGCTCGGTCCTCCACTGACGGTACTGCGATAAAGCCTGCATTCCACGACGCCGACACCGATACCGACATCCTCGTGAGGATCCTCGCCGGCACGTTCGACACGCGCGATTTCCTGAAGTTGTTGCTGTGGCAAGCTGAATTACGACACGCCGACATTCTCGCGACGATCCTCGCGAGGATGTCGGCGAGGATGTCGGTGTAGGCGTCTTGGAATGCGGCTGTATTTTATTTTGTGAATGGCATCATGTTTTCATATCACTGAGCCACAGAGCCAGAATCAAGCACGACGTTATGTTTAGAAGAAGTTCGCCAGGTAGCGGTACGAGTTGGACGTCAGATAACTACAGCGTTTGGTAGAGTTCATCACAATGCGGCATGCACTGGGGCGATGTCAGCTATCTACGATTGACGCGTTTAACCTTGAAATCTTGTCAAGACTGAGACACTGTAAGGTCGACATCTAAACGGTCAACTGAGTTATATTGTCAAACAGCGTCTCATGTCAACCTTTCGTCCAACTCCGACATTATCATTCTGGCTTTCTCCTCACAAGTTGTCTCGACTGATTATATGCAGCATACACTATTTTACCACTATCATTCGTACAAGCTGCTCGACTGGAGGACAAGTTATTTAACAGACAAAGTCTAGTAGCCTATCACACGAGTCGTACTGCGTCACCATGACTTAATTAACGCAGATTCTCTCATCATCTGATATGTTTGTCGTCAGATCATGTTCCGCTTATGCTACGAGTATGACGTCTGTCCGTCCGTGCGTCCGTCCGTCTGCCTGTAACGCTGGCGGATTGTGATCTCACATAGTGCAACAAAAAATTGAAATCGATACATAACGGGTTAGATCGGAGTCTCGACTATCTGCATGCCGATGCCGACCCGGATCGTAATATCCTGCTATCCGAATTCTACTAAGACCAGTTGGGTATAACAAAATGTGGAGTTTTGCACTTCGGCGTCATCCAACTCTTGCATGTCGCGCTCAGCACAGCATGTGCCGAGCTTCTTCTTAACAATTGCATCCTTATCACGCAACAATCACGTAGCTACGTATTAAGACGATGTAGCTTGACCGCCTGCAGCACAGTTCGGTGAAACCTCGATATCAAGACCGTATTTCGTGAACAACCATCAGATACATCTTTCAGCGATACGTTCACAGCATCAATCGTGAATAAAGGGCCGTTCACACTACGCACAGATAGGTGCGCACTGTGAACGACCCTTTAGACATCTTTTGGGCGGCATGTGAAAACGTTGATAATGCAGGCGAAGCTTGGTCAACCAAGCGAAGCTGGGATGACGGTGAAAACGGATGTTATACGTTAACGACAAACATCACACGGAAAGCGTGCAGTCAATACAGGCATGACAGGTGTTAACATCTGAACTCGTTAGCTCGTTATTGGGCCCATTCTATGGGGCCATAGCGGTCCCCTCTGTCACGCGTTATCGTTGTCGTTGTCGTGGACATCGATGCGCAGGCGGCGTGCGACAGTGGCGGCGTGCCACAGTAGCGACACCTGGTGAATTGGCGTGCGGATGCTCGCAGTGGCGAATGGGCCCAACATTTTTCAAATGTTTCTTGTTATCAATAAGCCATTCACGAAAGCAATGCAGTTTTAACAATACACATGCATCAAGCAAACATTGTTAAATTCATTAACACGCCCGACACGCACGACTTGTTACGGACATCCTCGCGAGGATGTCACCAGGATGCTACGCGGAAAACGTTCCCGTGGAATTGAAGCTTGAGACAAGTCGCCGTTAACGTGGCGGGCTCGTGCCGGCGCTACCGCGCAAACTGTGACGACGCTGGCAGACATGCAAAAAATCACACACACGGCGGCTGCGGCGGCGGAAATGAGCGATGCGCATGCGCGAGCGAGCGGTGAGGTCAGGTCACGTGACGCACCTACACAGCGTCGCGGATCGTGCGACATGACGGTGAATCCGTGATGACACGAACACCTGTAGCTACCTGGCTCATTAACGCACACCTGCTCACACGGACCGCGCCCACCGGCCGAACACTCGTCTACGTCTGCAGTGTAGAGACACAATCACCGACCGACCGCATCAACACACCTGTATTGCTTACGATTACGACCACTCACCTGGTCACACAGTATGAGACGATATCCGGCACGATGAGAGAGATTAACGTGCGCTCAGGAACCGCACGGAACCATAAAATGAAACCAATAAAGGAAACAACTAAAGACGAAACCGGTTACGTTTAGAAGAAACGGTAAATAGTCCAGAGTCAGTGAAGCCAGTCCCTAAAGAGAGAGAGGGTCTATGGTAGGAAGGATTTGCGATAAAAATGTTTTAATCTGGGAGTGAAAGACTGACGGAGTTATGGATGATGAGCGTGGTGAATTTACGAAGAGACTGAATTGAAAGAAGACCGCTAACACACACTGGTTTGCATCACTATGTATTATCACTCGCGATGCAGTCAAATCAATACTACTTCTATCTTTCCTTATCAGGATAGAGTTGGTGATGTGAAACTTCGTTCGTGACCAATCATGAACTGTTTTGTCAGTTGTTTATGACCGGTAAATGAAATAACGACGAGGCACAATCATCATCATTATCATCAGAACGCAAGTAAACAAAATCTAATGCTCGATTAGACAGCAATCGCAGGTTCAGTGCCCTGTTTGAGACTAAGCAATTAACGACTGCTATTTAGGTCTAGTATTCAACATCTTTCAGATACAGATGCATCAGAAAATATTTCTACAGTACATACAAGTCACAAGATACTTTTAGCACGACATGCTGCTACAGCATAACATGCCTCGTTTATGCTACGAGCATAACGTCTGTCTGTTTGTAACGTTGGTTGATGTCATCACACAGTGCAAAAAAAGTGGAATTGGGCACATGACAGGATAGGTCGGTGCCTTGGCTACATGCATGTCGAAGCTGACCTGGATCGTAATATCATGTGATCCTGAATTCTACTGACGAAGACTATAGCGGGGTATGTGCTTTCCCACTTTGGCAGCATCCAACGGCTCGCATGTCGCGCTACCTCAGCATCTGCTGAGCTGCTCGTGTTCAAGACATGTATCTGGATACAAGTAGGCCTATGTCAGATACTTCCGAGCACTGACCTTCACAGGACTTCTGGTCGGAGAGGAGCCGGAAGCCGTGATGACAGGTACATACGGGACCTGACGACGAGTGACGACAGTCATGGTGACAGCCGCCGTTGTTCTCTGCACAACTGTCAACCGGCTTCTCTCCTGCACACAGCCACCAACGACCCTCAAACACGTTGGGAATGACAGTCGTCAGCCACTAATCATCGTCGTCCTCGTAAATACCACAATGAAGTTTGGCCAGTTTGAATTCCGTTTTGCCGGTGCCGACGCCCAATTACAGCCTGTCATCGCATCTTTCTTTATTTACTGTTATTCATTTTATCACTGCAGATACTGTAGCTCTTAAATGTTAACTTAAAACTGAACTCTATAGAAAGCGCTCGACCACTGACTGAACATTTTATTTTATTAACGCTTCTAACTGATCGCATAAAGCGGCGCTTTGCAAATTCCGTTTGTATTGTATTGCATCCTGCACTACCTGCAGGACACCGTTGATTGGTGACAGGAAGCTAGGACCTGTGTGACCTACAAACACTTCGTGATACAAGCCCGGTCAAATAATTTGAAAGTACGCATGTACAAATTATTCACGCAAACTGCCGACAGGACGAACAAGAGAGAGAGCGAGAGAGACAGCTCGGTACTGCACGAATGGGCATCAGCTACTTCAATGCACAGTGTTGGCTTATTAGCTCACGTATTGTGTCTGTCAATAACAGTCTTAATCAAAACGGCTGCGCTTGAAGTCACCGTGAAAAACCCTTCAGTTACCATCGTAGCCTAGAAATATCTGTCACAGTCTTGCAGACTTTTTCTTTTTATTTGTTTTGTATATTCTGCAGGCGCTGGTAACTACGCTGGCAGATAAGAGAAGTCGGCTGGCCTCTCCGCCGGAGACAAAAAATTATTTCGCCGAATAACCGGCAACAACAATCACTGCCTACATTCAAAAAAGACACACAAAAGCACTGAATTCTCTTAGAAGTCGAGGACATATATATCAATTGCCTCAAACTGAATCTAACTTATTTAAGAACTCCTTTTTAAGAAATCTCTTTTTTCATATGTTTAGACTAGTGTTTTTATCATGGCTGCAATTTGTACAGTGTTTGTGTATTTTGTTTCTTTTTTTATCTTACTGTTTTATTTGCTTGTATGATATGTTTCTACTATAATGCGTGCGACTGTCACGCTTTCATTAAAGGCAACTTACTTACTTACTTACTTACTTAATATGGTAGGCTAGGCTATTATACTGACTCTCGCAGGTCCGTCGATCGTGTTGGAGGCGGTAGCCGGCGTGACAGCCGCAGCTGAACGAGCCTTCAGTGTTGTAGCACAGCTGAGAACAACCGCCGTTCTGCGCTCGACACTCGTCAATGTCTACTCACCATCACCATCACACACACCTCACATCATCATCATCATCATCTTCATCATTCGTTATCATTCGTAATTATCATAATGAAGTGACGCACCAGATGTCAGTGTCCTTTCTTGGACCTTGCTGTCCTGCTCTACTATATGGCATTGCTGTACATGACTGTTTGATGTTGACTGAGCGAATAAATGATGATGATGATGATGATGATGTAAACTAGAAAACGCACGGCAAAAGCCCAGTCTAACACCGACCAGTCACGTCAATTCTGTAACGTAATGTAAGGACACAGAATAGACGCACGACTGCATATAATTTGTCCCTTCAGTACCGTACACAAACAAGATTGATCATCCACACCCATATGTCTATAATATGCCAGAAAAAAAAACAATGAAAACTTGATGATGACCGGTCCAGTACATTCTGTGATAATGTTGTTTTCATTAAAAAATAAACAGAAGTAACATCAGTAGAATATATAGCCCACACAGCAGACAAATCATGCGGGATACAAATGATAAACGTTCTGTTATACCGGGCACTGTAAGGGCACTGTAACAGCCTGCAAAAATGACTTAGAGTCGTGAAGTCGATATTAACAGAGAAGTCCGTAACACTCCGTCTGACCTTGGCATGACTTTCGGTCGGCAGCCAGTTGATATCCGTCATAGCACTGACACACTGGTCTGTTATTCTCGTTGACACACGTGTGCTCGCAACCACCGTTGTCTCGTGCGCAAGGATCTGTCTCTGCACGTTGTCAAAACAACAAAACAGACTATCCACCACTTAACATCCATACAATAATATTGTGTAAATAAAACAATACAATGAACACATTCCCATAAATATTTCTGGATCGCTAACATTATAGCGCAGCCCTGTGTTAATGGCAACTTAATTAGAAATCATTAATACATAATTAGGATATTCTATTCTATTAATGTTAAGGAAAGCACTCACTGAACTACAACTTCTGTCAAGATTGAACACTTTCAGGTAATGATATCATCATTTTACTTATATTCGCAACTTTGACAGTTTACGTCTTATTTTGAAACCATAATTATACAGTTACACGTGCCAACATCCAGTCGACTATTTTCCGTCTCAATGCCTGTACTTTCCAAAAACCTCAAGTCAGTTCTCGAGTTGGACGTCAAACCTTAACTCAGTGAATAAATAAATCGATCAATCATGCCAGTTATGTGAACAGTGAACACACAGACGAACAACCGACACATCGGGCGGTACACTGTAAAAATATCCGTATATCCACGGATATTTTGTGTCGAGTTATCCTTATTTTAACGGAACCGGTTCCGTGCACGTTTGTATCCGTAAACCGACGACGGAATGACGAAGCGAGGGCCCACACTGCAGTTTGGGGTGGGCCGGGCTTCGTTATTCCGTCGATTTACGGATACAAACGGTTCCGTTAAAATATGGAAAACTCGAAACACAAAATATTCGCGGATATACGGATATTTTTACAGTGTAGGGAGGATGGTGAGCCCGAGTACCGACCACGACACGACTTCTGGTCTTCGAGCAGTTCGTAGCCGGCCATGCAGCGGCAGTAGAAGTGACCTTGATATCCGCTGACACACAGCTGCTCACAACCGCCGTTGTTGTCCGAACAACCGCCGCTTGCTGTACGTGTCACACCAGACACACAACACC
>Ga0209782_1001569_pt1 | contig 12056 bp, 11 predicted proteins | sample WorMetmaBAHAMAS1_FD_187390 | JGI IMG/M metagenome (GOLD analysis project Ga0209782, IMG submission 187390) | Marine gutless worms symbiont microbial communities from Max Planck institute for Marine Microbiology, Germany - Inanidrilus... | ecosystem: Host-associated > Annelida > Digestive system... | reverse complement strand
GTCTGTGTGTGTCTGTCACATTTTGCTATTGTATCAAAACGGATAAACGTAGAATCACGCAAATAATGCCACACGACAGGTCTGGGACTCTAGTTTTCAAGTGCGATGTTTTGTAGTTGCAGGATTTGACAAGTGCCTCGCAATAGCAGAGCTTCTTGTCATATAATGTGGTACTGGTAGTTAAAATTGCAGTTGTTTTTTATTTTACCATTAAAACATAGATTATGTAAGAATTTGCAGCTTGTAGTTCGTGTATAAATTATGTTGATGTTAGTTTTTTTATCTTTATTTTAATTGTTAGATGAAGACTATTAAATATGTTACACTTTGTGAGGTGGCATTGATGATGTAGCTGACAACAGTGTAATTACTTATTTTTTATTGTTGACATGGTTTTTACATCTGATGCACTTTTAGATGCAGAATTACCGACAAATGTGACTGTACCTATGCCTTTATCACCTAACACTCAGTTGTAAGTTATCACATCATGTCCTATATAGTCTCTCACACACACATGTGTGCACTAATCATTTGACAAGGTGTTTTGCTTGTGATATTTCAGTAGATCAATGTTGTAAACATCATTAGTCTTGTACTAACATCATTAATTTGTATTTTGAACATAGTTGCATTTATGTACACCATTGTGAAGTAAGACCACTATTCTTGATTTTAGACACTTTTAGTTCAACAAAAGTTATTATAAGTTATTACAAAAAAATGTGAATACTGTTATAATTGTAATACTTCTAATGTATGATGCTTGTTTTTTCGGTTGATTATGAAAACAAAACTGACAAGTCGCTGTTGGCTTTAACAGCTGTTGTTGTGCTATAAAATCTGTGATATTGTGAATTTGTATTGCTTTATGGTGACTTGATAGTGTGATGGTTAAGACTTCAACTTGTGACTCAACATTGTCTTGAGTTCAAATCCCAGGATTCCCTGCCCTTATGCTGTCGGGCAACAACCTTAGGCAAGTTGTTCACACCTGCTTGCCTAGCAGATCGCAGTGGTGTTAATGAGGACACACCTGGCTGTGGTATGGGTGACCACCATCAGTGTGGTCATCGTGATAGCAATTATGATGCACAGGCTCCTGCACCCTTCCTGCAATGCCTGGATTTACTCAGCCTTCTACTCTCTGTGGAATGGTAAAATGAGTATCAGCTTTCAGGCTGAGTAATAATAACAAATGGCAATGACGGATGTAGACGGTAGCTGCCAGTTATTGGCAGACTCACAGCTCAGCTTGGTTGGCTTGGTCTGAGGGTTGGCAGCCACCTGGTGCTCAGTCTGCATTTGTCAAGTGAACTATCGCAGTGGCATCAGCCATGATGACAGCATGATAAATGTTGTTATTATTATCATTCTTCAGGTATCTCCATATCGTTGTGTACCTAAGTTGCTAATGACGTGTTGCAGATCATTGAGCTGTGTGCCGCCATCTCAGAATGCACATGCTAGCATTCCGCATATTGCACCTGACTCACCAACCGACATATCAGGTCAGAGCTGCGACAGTAACTAATTGACTGCTTCTGAGCAATTGCACTAAGGAAATACAGTGCCACCACAACAAAAAATTAACTTCAAGAGATGCTCCATCTTAATGGCACATGAACTATTTGATATTTATTTTCTTTATGCAGTTACTCTGCAAGAAAACTTGAGGATAATTTGTGTGCTTTTGAGGCTAGATATTCTACATGTCATCAAATCAGTCGTGTGAAAAGAGTATAAAAATTCTCATGAAAACCAGGAGCACTGAAAAAATTACTCATTGATGTCAGCCGTTTTTGATCCATCAAATAATTTCTGAGAGAAAGGATATTGTTATCCTTCTGCCAACTCTCCAGCACCAGAACTTCTGAAAATGCAGCAGTATAAGACTGAAAATTGTTAGTTTTAACTGTTACATATGTTCTGTCACAGATGAATTTTTGCAGTGAAATCCATTTTAATTGCATTGCAGCTGCTGTAGAAATAATGCATTTTCTGGTTCGTTACTGAATAGAAAAAGAAATAGAGAAGGTTAAATGGTCATCTGTTTCAGAATTTTTTGAGGTTGGCAGATATTTTTTTTACAGTTATGGTGAACATTTGATAGCAGATAGGGGTGTTAAACTCTGTTTGTTTTAATATTCAAAGCTCTGACTGTAGAATTCAGAACTTGATTCTGTATATGTAACCTATGAGTCCCCTTTCGCATGGTCGACTTGGTTTCGCGCGTTGCTAAACTGATTGTGTAACTAACTAATCAATTAACTGCTGTCTCTTCCCATGCCCTCCCGCGAGGAGGGAACATACTACGGCAGATCTCAGAAATGCAATATTTGTCAACTCCCTTCTCATCTCTAGTAATACTAGTTGCTGCTGGGGGCTAGTGCCATGCCAATGTATCTGCAGCTGAGTAAAGGTTAAAGGCCGATAGTTACTATGTGCTTAGAACAAGTCTGTTGTTGTTGAAACTATAAACAGGTGGCTTAGTATTGTTTATTTTCACATTTTATGCTGGTGGGTAATTTGCTGTATCTTTTTTGTTTATTACTGATCTGTTGATACATAATATGCTGAAAACATAATTTGATAGTTGTGTGCAGGTTTGATTGAAGGGACTGATGGTTCACAGATGTGTCTTCAGTTGCCGTTGTCACAATATACCAACACAGAATTGTCGTGCGATGTCTCGAGATGTCCGTCATACAGGCCGTCAGCTGGTAATACTGCATATGTCTGCTGTATGCAGTGTACAGGAATTTATTATGCAGATATGTACACATTGTATCAAAGCAAAAGAGTCTGAAATGACTAACTGAATAGTGATTATGATATTTTGCTTTATGTAGGTGTGATGTATTGCATAAAACACAGACACTTGATATTGAGGCTGTTTGTGATACTTTGTCACAGAAGCAGTTACTTAGGTGGTCTAACATTTATTTGCAAAATTTAAAATCCTATGTCTTCATTTGCTTCATTTGTATGGCTGGTACTACGGTAATGACCTGAATAAAGCAACGTTTTTGCCAATAATTGTACAAAATCTGCAGATTGTTTTGTGAATTTTTGATGAAATGTTAAAAATTTCACCACATTTCAAACACAAGCTGAGTCATTAATCACACTACATGTTTCTTATTGTGACTAAGTTTTCTGACTTTAATGTTTTTAAAGGCATTGTAGTGATGCATTTGAAGTATACAGGTAATGAGTGCCATAAAGGTGTGTAGGCAGCATGCTCATCTCCCTACCTTAATCCTCGAGCCCATAGGTGAATAAACCATTGAACTCCGACACATGGCCAGTTACCAGACCTGTAGTTACCTTCCCAGAGAAAGGTCATCACTGCTGTGTGACTGCTACCAAATTAGACTGCTTGATGACGAGAATCATGCATGTAAGCAACCTAACTAAGGTTGTTACCTGAAAATGGAATATCTGAGTTGAACCTTGAACTCCAAGTCCAATGTCTTAACCATTACACCACCAGGCTACCATTTGAGACGTTATAAAAACAAAACTGACTTCAGTTTGTCTTTGATGGATAAGTCATCACTATAAAAAGCAAAAATCAAAATTTTGTCCGAAAATTCAACGCACAGAATCTAGCTATCACATTTATGCCAGTCAATGGCCAGTTACACACGTAAAAGCTAGGTTCTGTGCTTAGAATTTTCCGACAAAATTTTGATTTTTGCTGTTGTATAGTGATTGCTAATAAATCGAAGATAAACTGAAGTCAGTTTTGTTTTATTAATTTCTGCAGTTTTATTAGGTAAAATAGTAAATGGTAGTTTGCAAAATTTTACTGAAATTAGTCAAAAGGTTGTGAAGATTTTACAATTGATGTTTTCAATATGGTAGCCATCCACCATCTTAGATTTGTAAAATTTTGAATTTTACTTGGCCGCTAAGGTCCTGAATGCCAATATCCATCATTATGCAATATTTTGTAAAAATCGGCAAAATGGTTTTGGAGATATCACAGTTTTTGATTTCCAAGATAGCAACCATCGGCTATTGCAAATTTTCAAATTTTTGCTGCTAGCTGTGTTGCGAGAATTAATATGCATCATCATACCAAATTTTATCAAAACTGATCACACAGTTGCAGATATATCACAGTTAAAGTTTCCGCCGTCATGGATTTTTTTAGCCCAATTTGCAAAGTTGCCGACCAGGCTATATATTTTCCCTTCCGTAATTTCATTCTTTTTAAAAGAGCACTCAGAGACCAATTATCTCAGGATCTGCTGGATCAATTTTTTCACTAAATGGTAGGTATTTTATTGTAGATGATCGATCTGGACCTCTTTTTCTAATTCCTTAAGGGACATTGCCATGGCAACCAATTTTGGGCGAAATTTGCAAAATGACCTTCAGATGGCAGGCAGTTCCGATTCAAAAATATTAATGGTAATATTTCGCCCACATCCTATGGAAATTTGATTAAGATAGGTCCTGTACCCCAGAGATTACGAGAGTAACAACTGCAACTTTTTGGATGAGATGGCAAAATCGGCATATTAAGAAGGGAGATTGTGAAATTTTTGCCACAACTCGGCCGTAATTTGATGATCGTCCTTCATTTAACACACTGGCGTTTCAAAATGGATTGAAACATCGCAATTTTGAGAACAGCGTTTTAATCACCAATGCTTTCTGCACACTGTGTAAGATTCTATTTAGTGACTCTAGAATTTAAGGCGTAAAAAGTTGTACAGCCGCCGTCGTAATTTTACTACACTTAGTTTAGCTATGTTTACTGTTTTTCATAAGTGTTTGCTAGGGGGCAACACTACAATGCCGAGTGGGCTATATGCTAGGCTTTGTCATACATTTCTAGTTTTCATTAGAATTTTTGAACAACCGTTGAAGTCGTGGGCCAATATGCATCACCTGGCAAAATTTGGTCAAAATTGGCCAAACGGTTTAGAAGATATCACAATTGTTTTTTCAAGATGCTGGCCATATGCCATCTTGGATTTTTGAAATTTTAAAAGTTTAGTAGCTAACCGAGTTGGGAGGGCCAATATGCATCACCGGACCAAATTTTATCAAAATCGGTACAACAGTTACGGAGATAACATGTTTAATGATTTTTAAAGTGGTAGCCGTACTCCATTTTGGATTTTTAGAAATTTGAACATTGCATTGGCTCACATGGACCATGTGTCAAGCCATATTTTATCAAAATTGGCTAAACTCTTTATGTCATATAGCAATTTATCATTTTTTAAGATGGCGGCCATCCACCATCTTGGATTAGTTGGATCATTTTGGGATGATGCCCAAAGAGTACTTTGAGTTTGTTATGATTATAGTAAATTTGTTTGGAATCTTTGCAGTGGTTTGAATAGTACGAAAGTTTAAATAATTTTTTGTGTTAGGTTTGCAAACATTTATTTAAGCCCCCAAAATGGAGTGCAACATCAACTCCACCCCCATAAGGTATAACCTTGTGCAGAAACACATTATACAGCATAGAGATCGTTAAATTGGTCAATCAGTTTCTGAGATATAGCAGTTTATCATTTAATTAAAAGATGGTAGCTGTCCGTAATCTTGGATTTGTGAGGCGCATTATATGACATTGTATGAAATGAACTTGGAGGTCTTTATCATTCTGCAAAATTTGGTTGGAATTGCTGCAGTGGTTGTGATAGTACAAAAGTTTGGATATTTTGCGCATTTGGCTTGAAAACCTTTATTAATGCCCCAAAATTATAGTTTTTGTGGCATCTGACTCCTAAATGTGCAACATCAACTTGACCACCATAATGCACATCTGTGTACGGAAGCAGGGTCATATGACATATAGATATCAAAATCGGTCAAATGGTTGCTGAGATATAGAGAATTGTGTTTTTACTCAGTCGCCAGCTTTAGCCACCGTCTTGGATTTCTGGGATGCATTTTGGGATGACCTACAGTGTACTTGGAGATCTTTATCATTGTGCAAAATTTGGTAGAATCACTGCAGTAGTTTTAATAGTACGAAAGTTTAAACAATTTTCTGCATTTGGCTTGAAAATGTGTACTTTTAACCCCAAAATGTTTTCTGGGGGCATTTGACCCCCAAATAGAGTGCAATATCACCTGACTTTCAAAAGGCATATCTTTGCATGGAAACATCTCATATGATGTGTGGATCATTAAAATTGGTACATTCGTGCTGGCTGGGCACTTGCCCAAGAAAAACTAAAAATAAACAAGGTCTTGTAAGAAATCAAAACATGTTACATGTCATGTGATCATCGAGACCATCCATGTTGTCACAGTGCCACCTAATTTTGCGTAGATTGTCTTATTCTCGAAGTAGTTATATATTTTAAATTTTATTTCAATCCATTCAAGGGTTTCACAGCCATGGGGGTCGAAAATTGCCCCTGTCCATTAGTTTGGCTAGTCACTTATACAACATCTTAGACTACCATCCAAGCCGTGATGCTTTACTGCAGTTTTACTGTAATGATCGGTGAAGGACAGCCTGGTAAACAGTAAACCATTCCCAATTTTTATGAAGCAAGAGAACATGGTTGGTAATGGAATTAGCTGTATTATATGCGTATGCAAATCATTTACACCTCACTCCAGACAGATAACCATGCCATCACCTCATTGGGCTGAATACTGTTTCTAATGTCCAGTTATTAGTGCATTATGTAGCATTGTAGTTAATAGGAAATACCCAGTAGAGTAGAGAATTTGATCATTTTTATGTATTGATAAATGCCTTCAGTGCTTATATGCTATTGGTTTGGTGTCATGAAGGGCATGCAGCCTGTAAAACATACCACTTCGGTAATCTCTAAACTCCAGTGGTTTTTCTTGGAAAAAATTGTGTGTGTTTGTGTGTATGGAATGGATGCTGTGTATTGACAGGAGGAAGCCGTTGTGACAGTCCAGTCAATGACTCCGAGTCTCAGCCGGTTACACACATTGCTAGCAGGTTGGCTCAGTATTGATGTTAGTTTAAGTGTTTTATCTCTACTATTTGTTAAAACAAATACAGTAAAACTTCATTACAATAGCCTTTTGGAGATCATCCGAAAACGTCCCTTATGTCCGAAGTCTGTTGTATCCAAACACAGCTATATACAAATGGCTCACGAGATACAAGTACATGGCTAGTACATGCAGTGTTTTTTGCCATTTTTAGCATCACTTATTATGGCAACTTTCATATGCAAATTTATATCTGCACATTTACACTGGTGTACTGAAGTTTTGTTGATTGTCAGCAGATTATGTATGACTGCATGTACTGTAAGTGACTTAGAATATTTATCATCTAGCTTTATTGGCTGCCATAAAGTTTACATGACAACTACATTTACCCCATCTGTTTGCTGATGGTGCGAGATTGTTATAAAACAGGCACAACAACAATGAAAGCCAGTGTGATCAGAGCAGCTGACACCTGAGTATTTAGTTACAATATCAGTTGCTTTCACTGATGGCCACCACATCATATCAAGTATATCTGCTAACGCCGATAGACCGCGCGACGCTGCCTTATGCAAAATCAACAATATCGTGCACACTGAGTGTAATTATCAAGCAACGAGCGTCGTTCAAACTCCACTTGGTTGATTTGTTGTCAGTATATTATACAAGCAAGTTTGCAACAAATACAGTGACAAATCGAACTGATGGAGCTTAAGCCTTAGTGTATAGCAGCACTAGCATCGACTGTCCAAGGTGCAACAAACACAGGTCTATCATCGACTGCATCGTTGATCTTAGTCAGCTGTGGCAATATTTTTATGTCCATAGTTGCACATGCAAAAATGGGTCACGTGAGCCAAATGACGCCCCTTTCAGGGGCGGTTTGTCATCTATATGCTGGGACTAGATAAGATCAATGTGTATACTAAATTTGAAGTCTTTGTGTTCTCTCACAACAAAGATATGAAAGGCGACGAAAAAATGGGGGTTAGCGGTCACCCAAGGTCATTGGCAACATAACCATTCGATAGAGTATGTACGACTTCCTGTTCGACTTTAATAGAAAATATGTGTCTATCTTGTACTGTTTTCGAGCTATAGCGAGTTATTTGTCGAAAGTTAGTGATTTTAACATTCCCACCTGCATTTGGTGCCCCTGTATGGGCTGTTCCCATTCGAATTTTGCCATGATTTTTGGCACCAGAAAACTAGAACCTTGGCTATCATGTGGCATTATTTGCATGATCCTACATTTAGCCATTTTGATGTAGTACCAGAGTGTAACAGACAGACAGAGACACACACAGACAGACACACAGCGACAGCATATACCATGCTATCATAGCGTCATGCCCAGTATGTTTACTGCTCATGTAATCACAGTGCAGCAACAGCCATTCTTATGACGTGGAAATGGCTATGGGCTAGACGGCCATGGCAATTATATTAGCATACTGTTAGGTCATGAGCACAATATATTTGTTGTAAGTAGCATTATCCATAGTATTGGACTGGGAAACTGGTCTGTAAAGTCGGTACTAATGGAGTCCATTTTAATCGTATTATTACACATTGACATTAATAGAGACTCAATGATGACCCCAAAACAGTCTGTATTGTACCAAGTTTCCATTATATCCGAGTCTGTCGAAGTTTTGCTGCATGAGATGAAGTGTTTTGTATAAATAACTAAGTAATCAATGATAGTCATCATGATAGTTTGTACTAATGAGCTTAGTGATTAGTGAACGACAGTAGTTGAAGTAGTTGCTATGGTCCGTGATATTTGTTGAATGAATCAGTTTGGTGCATGTGGTTGTGTGTGTCGTCTTGTGCTGAGTAGTGAACATGAGACTGTTTGTGACACTCATGCTGTCGAAGTGTGTCCAGCTCCGAGTCATTCAGCCACATTTCATTGGGAATGGACTGGTTTGTATAAGTTGTCATTAACATGTACATGAGTGTTAAAGCCATTTCATGGCATATCCTGATTGCTGTCTTCATCTCCATTATCAGTGATTGGGCATTTCCATACCTGAGAGCATGTCTGAAGATGTATCCCATCTTACTGCCCTTCCCAATACTGTCGAATATCCTTGCAGTATTTTTGTCATTTTTGACACTTTCCTTATTCAATTCATTCCTTACTCGTTCAGTCGTTCTGACCAGTAATCATCAAAATACTATCTGTGGCTAGATGCCCGTCCTGACACCAAGCACCAGAATCATTTGGTGACGTTTGTTTCTTCTAGATCCACTGTCTGACTCTGGAAGGAAGGAAGAGCTTGTGGTTCTGTCTATTTCGGCTTGACGACCTCACTACTCATTGTTTGATAGCACAAAGGTTTATGAATTAATTACGTAATTGTGATGAACAGAATATTCAACAGAGCAGATGAAGTAGCCTTGTGACTACTTGTGTGATATGTCAGCATATTAATAAATACCAATCAAGTACCAAAATTTGTCTGGAAGGAGTTGTAACTGATTGAAGTGGTAATTAATAACAAATTTAGTTGTTTGGGTATTTGTACTCTTATACAAGTTATGACCACAAATGCTTCACAAGCGTTTTAGAGACAGTACGGTATTATAAAGTGCTGAGTAAATGTACAGTTTTACTTCTTTACTTCTGAAGTGCAAGCCATAGACTGATGGTACGGCAGAGCTATGCTAATGAACTGTTGGATCTAGACTTTGGCTAGCAGTAATAACTCCACCACAATATGCCAAAGTAAGTTGCTGCCCCACCGCCAACGTTAGGTAAGTTGATGTTTTATTCCCACCTCACTGAATGTAGGAATCTGAGTTGGTGCAAGCATGGAGTAGGTGAGCAGTTTGCTTGCGCTGGTGAGGTTGGTACTTCAACGTGATACACCGTACAGACCTCATATGATTTAGAGTGTTGCATATGTGCAGAGCCTGTGGTGCCAGTGGACAACTTTGAGAGTAGTTTGGACGGCACAAATGCAGTGTTCAAAAAATCAGCGGCTAGTAACAATGCTGTTGTCGAAGAAGAAGCACACAACTCAACAGTGTAATTTTTATCTGACTTTGTAACTGTGTGTAATGCTGTTAATTTCTTCTTCAGCAAGGACTGTAATAAACAAAGTTTTGTTACTTCACCCGCGTGAGGGGCGTGAAGTATTGCGATGAGTTTGTCTGTCTGTGTGTGTGTGTGTGTGTGTGTGTGTGTGTTTGTCCACTCACATAACTCGAAAACTACATTGTCAATCTTTACCAAATTTTTAGTGCTTGTTATCTGTGGCCATGACTTGGTCCTCCTCTGAGAGCATTGTGATACATTATCTATATGTTTTCATAGCAAATCATATTACTTCTCTGTGCTTTGACACTGTTGCTTGGTTTGGTGTCAGTAAGAGTGTCTGGCCAGTAAAACATTTTGTGATGAGGTGCTGGCATGGTTACCTGTCTGGACCGAGGAGCAATTGATTGGCATATGGTCTGGCTGATACTATTGCCACCTTGTCATTTCTTGCTTCACTGAAATTCAGAATAGTTTATCTTTCTGTGCTGGCTTACGTAGTCCCAGATGTCATAGAAAAGAGTTTGTCATCTTTAGTTTGTCGCGGGGGACAGGTGCGAAGTATTGTGGTCTGGGTATCTGTGACATTGTCTGTATGTCCAGTCTAATATATCAGCAACCATATGGCCGTACTTTACCATATTTTTTGCATGTTGACTGTAGCCATGGCTTAGTCCTAGTTTCTGGTGGCATTTTGCTATGTTACATACTTCTGTTTTTTGAACACGTCATCTTTACTCATCAAGTGCCCTATGGTGCATCGTGTGTATTTCCAAGTTGTAAACAGAGTAGCATGACAGCCAAAATTATTGCATCAATTAAACCAAAGTTTGCTCGGTGGTAAAGACAAGCAGGTACTCCTTGTTGGTTTTGCACCAGGGTTGAAGTCTGTTATCTATGATTGTTGTTAATTGTGCAGTTATTGTAACATTAGTATGTTTTAAGTTATAATAAACGATATAAATGATAAAAACTGCGGTTCATCCACTGTGTTAACAGCCACGCATCAAAAACTGCAAAAATCAAAAAGGGGGATATTGCCCACCATCACAGTGTCTATATGTCAATGTGATGCTGAGTAATATCACCTTTTTATGATTTTTGCAGTTTTTGATGCGTGGCTGTTAACACAGTGGATAAACTGCATTTTTTGTCATTTATATTTGCTGTTTTATTATCAATTACACTACATTTTGTATCACTTAGACTAGGGACGGCCATTATGCATCAGCACAATAAAATTCTGCTGAAATCGGTGTAAATGATTTGGAGATATCGTGATTTTTTTATTTTCCAGATGGCAATTGGCCACCATATTGAATTTTGAAAAGCGTAAAGTTTTATTTGCTGAGGAAGTCTGGAGGATTGAGGCACATAACCATGCCAAATTTTGTCAAAATTGGTCCATTCATAGTGGAAATATTGTGATTTTTTGATTTCTCAAAATGCCGCTGCCACCTGTTGAATTTTAGAAATCGCAATATTTTATTGGCTAACAGGGTTTGCAGGGCCGAGATGCATTACAATGCCAATTTTGTCAAAATCGGTCAATCCAACGGTGAGATATTGCGATCGTTCAATCTTTCAAGATGACCACCGCTCCATCTTGGATTTTTTAATTCACGGAATTTTATTGGCTGATAGTGCCTGGAGGGCCCAGTCGCATCACTGCGAAATTTTGTCATAATTGGTCCTCCTTTGCAGCGATATTGCGATTATTCGAATTTTCAAGATGGCGGCCGTCCACTATCTTGGATTTGTTTGGAGCATATTTGGACCATTCACAGAGTACTCGGGGTCTATCACTTGGCCTAATTGGTTATGATCGATGCAATAGTTTTGATAATATGAACGTTTCAATATTTGGGACATTTGGCTGGAAAAAGCCTATTCGCACCCCCAAAATTGGGGTTTTTGAGAAATTTGATCCCCTAATTGGGCTGCAGTATTAACCAAAAAGGCACATCGTTGCATGAGTCCATGTCATTTCAGCCATGAAATTTGAAAATTTAGTGAGTGGTTTGATCTGTAGATGATTTGCTTATAAAATGGG
>Ga0209782_1001568_pt1 | contig 12062 bp, 5 predicted proteins | sample WorMetmaBAHAMAS1_FD_187390 | JGI IMG/M metagenome (GOLD analysis project Ga0209782, IMG submission 187390) | Marine gutless worms symbiont microbial communities from Max Planck institute for Marine Microbiology, Germany - Inanidrilus... | ecosystem: Host-associated > Annelida > Digestive system >... | reverse complement strand
GACCCTACTAACTCTACCCTACTAGGCCAGGCTAACTGTATTTTATCGCTTGGCCAAAAATTTCTACCTACATGTACCATCGCTAGCATATGCTAAAACTCCATCACTTCGACATACTGTGGACTTGGTGTGGATTTATTGCGTACAACTTGATGTGCAATAAATCCACAACATGCAAGGTCTGCGATGTGCTAGTGTGATGTACGCCTGCTGTCATGTTCGTCCGTCACAAGTCGGTGTTCTAGTGAAACGACTGAAAGTATCTACCTGGTTTTTGACACAGAGTCTTCCTTCGGCTTAGCATGTCCGACATTGTATTCTGAAAAAATTTGAATATTTCCAACGATTCTGGTACTTCCCTCTGGAAATTTGTCTCAAACTATTTGGACTAGGAAACAGTTCGCCACGGCCACGACACGTCGAGCGTCGCAATTGAATGTTGTCAACAGTCGACCGACGACCGTCGCTAGTTGATCACGCTTTGTCTAATACCACGCGATGATGAGCGTGGCGTGACGCCGGTGCGTGTGCGGCAAATGAACTACAGTACAGCAGAGGCGCCGAGCCCTGTAAGCAGTGGTGCAGAGGCACACTATAGGTCAACAACAGTGATGTTGCAATGACACTGAATGAATAAATGAACGAAAGATTTAACGAAAAATCACAGGACAAGAACGGCCATAAAGCCACTTACACTTGCCCTGTTTACAAAAGGGCGGAAGGTGTAGGCTACTTCAGTTCTCAGTGACTGGAAAATACGTTCTCGTTCGAAATACCATTCGTTCCCGCGTGAACTAAAGAACGTAAGCTTACTATAAAAGTCCGTTATCTCATTAGTTAGTTCATCTCATTTCCTATACGTAATACAATGTAACTAGACGCGTAGGATGTCAGAGTCATTTGTTGATGAGCTGTTGATGCTGCTGCTGCTGCTGATGATGATAACGACGTTACTGCAATGCTTTCAGGTCGCGTTAATGCCGGATATCGCATTCGAGACGGAAAATGGCTGGAAATTGGACGCATGAGTCCTCAAAAGCCACAGGTAGGCCTGTACATCCACTTCTTCAACTGTATAGGGCCCTACCTAGTCTGGGAATTGAGTTAACCCATATGTAGAACAGTTTTATTGAGTTTGTAAAGCTTCTCGATTCTGTTTAGTTTAGAAAACCACATAAAATAAATTATTAGTAAATGCTTCGATAAATAGTAGAGCCTAAAGAAAAACTCAAAACGAGAGTAAAGTCACACGCGAAAATTAAACTACGTACTCTACAACAGAAATCGCGTTTAATATGAACTGAAATATTGCCACAGTATACATGTAATGAAACAAAAGTGCCCAAAGTAATTTGGGAACAGGCCGCGTCGCCACCCCTAGTGGCAGGCCACTCAACCGCCGAGCACAATCGCTCAACTGTAATTGCCATGTGTCGCCAATACACCCACTCATCTAATACACGATTGCGTGTATTAGATTACCTGACCCACCACTTCAAACGGCATCTTGATCGAATCAGCTGTTTTTCCACAGTACACGCTCGTTAAGCCGAACGGAGAGAACGGCGACAGAAGTCGACCTGTAAGAAAAGACCACTTACGCTATAGGCCTGTGTGTGCGACGCGGACTAACAATAACTTACGTGAACAGCTTTCAAACATCAGTCATTACCAGCTGTTCATTAAGTCGCATGACCTGTCATAAGTAGCTGTAGAACATTACGAGTAGTCATTAATTCATAAATGAATTCGCCGGACAGCGTTCACTAGCCGCTGAGTGAGTGGTTTTGTTGCGACGTTGTTCAGATGTTCTACAACGTGACTCACCCCGGGATGACTGTTCAGCAAGGCGACATTCTGGTCAGTAACATAGTTACGTCTGTACACATTTCTAGAAATGTAGTGGAGAACTCAGGGGGTCATAGACGGCGGATCGCCCCTCCCTTCTCGATACTGTCGATCTAGTTTTTAGGTTTTTTGCCGCATACTGCGTTACGCCAGCGCGATATATGCCGTCGTCGTGTGTCTGTCTGTCTGTCACGCCCGTTATTGTATCAAAACAGCCAAACATAGGATCACGTAATGAACGCCACACGATAGCGCTAGGACTCAGGGTTTCTGTTGCCAAACATCTCCGCGAACTTCGAATGCAGTCACCCCGTACGTAGCGACAAATGCAGGTGGGGTAGGTTAAAATCGTCCACTTTCGACAAATAACTGTACAAGATAGACGCACATCTTCTACTAAAGTCGAATAGGAAGTCATATGTGTTCTATCGAATGGCTATTTCTGATGACCTGTTGACCTCTAACCCCCTTCCCCAAAACACCCCAATTTCTTTATTTTTCATCGCCTTTCGTATCTTCGTAGTCGGTGAACGTATAGTCTTCGAATTTGGTTCACAGACTGATTGAAGCTATAGTCTTAGCCCACCGAAGACAAACCGTCCCTAAAATGGGAGTAGTTACGTCACGTGACCTATATTAGATTTTGGAGGCCCTATATGGATAGGGCCTCCAAAATCTAATATAGGTAACAAATAGCTGCGAAATTGTATACACAAGGAGACTATAAATCAACTCTTACCAAAGGATAATAAATCACCCTCACAACGGGCGTGGTTACGGTCGTGTGATCTTGGCTATTTAAATTCTTTGTCTTTCCTAAAATATTTCCGAAACTAGAAATGAGTGGCAAAGCCTAGCGTATAGCCCGCTCGGCGCCGTAGTGTCGCCCCCTAGCGAATACTAATTAAACACACTTACTTACTGATCGCGGCCTTACCTAGCAGCCCCCTCCCTATACTGAACGTACCTGAAGTCACCCCACAAAAATTTTCGACGCAGACCCCCCCTACAACTTCTTATGTTTTAAACTCCTGGGTTACTCAACCGAACCTCACCAAATTTCTACAAGATGTACAGAAATGATTGCCAATTACTCTGCTGAAATCAAAATTGCGATCTTCCAATCCGTTTCGTAACTCCAACGTGACGAATGAAGATCGTCATCAAATTGCGGGTGCATCGCGGGAAAAATTGCGCGTTTTAACAGCGTAATCTCCGAGATTATTGGACGAAAGTTCACCAAATTTGTACACGATGTAGCGGGTTTATTGCCATTGAACCTTTTGAAAGCGGATTTACGATCGGCCAATCCATTGTCGATCGCCAGAGCAAAGAGTACAGGTCGTCCGCGCCACGTCTGCGAACATCTTCCAAATTTAACTGGTTGCTGTGTTGTATGAGGTTATCACCACAATCAGGTCTGTACTGCCCTAATTATCACTGCCTCTGCAAGCACAAAAATATGCGTACCTCATGACCTTGACTTCTGATATTTTAACTTCGTAAGTAGCCGGTATATGATAAAATTGGCAGGTCCATTATCATGTGTACGTTACAGGCGGCACGGTGTACGATGGTGAACAACGAAGATGAAGCAATTAAAGTCGGGTAAGCACTTGTAGGAGAGCTTTCTGCAATGCACGACTAATCATTGACAGTAGTGGAGCTGCAGACGTTCAAGCTGGGTGTGTACTTGTCAGTCGAAGATTGCTTGACTCACAGCAACTGCGACAGATTCCACCATGCACACGCAAATGAAGCTAGGTCCAGTGCCCTTCTAAATTTTCTCTAAAATAGCTGTTCTACTAATTGTCTGGTGGCAATGCAGTAAACACGTTATCAAATTGTAGTGTAATTAACTAACTCATAAATTAACATTGGCGCGGGTTATTGCACGGGCACCTTGGACAGTTAGTTCAACACATTCGTCGCGATTTGCACTGGTTGCCTGTTAGCCATCGTGCTACTTTTAAACTCTGCTTAATCACCTGGAAAACACTCCACACTGCCCAACCTCCATACTCATCTGAACTAATCACCCACTACCTTCCATTCCGAGCCTTCCGTAAATCAAACACAGATCTTCAGACCTTCCAGCATCTCTATACTAATTTTTCCTCTCGAGCATTTTCTGTTTCCACACCATATCAACTTGGAACTGACTGATAAATGTCAACTGAAGTCACACCTATTCCAGTCTAATTTTGCAGTCTATAGTCACCCTGTGCCAGGTTCGTTTTACTATTTTGTCGCTATATAAACTAGTGTCATGTATGTATGTAACAAAAAACGACGACGGACTGCGACCATTTACAGATTAAATTAGGCCTAATGGGTCTAATCTAACAACCCTGGTTCATAGGCCCACGTCGCCCAACTAACGAACTGTAAGAACTTATCCGTGATAATGTAAGGAAATGGCACATAGCAATGCCAACAATGCTGTAGATCAGTTTGCGAAAACATGCGTCATGTTTTTTTCACAAATCTACTGAAATGCCGGTTGTCCGAGAATGATAATTTTACAAATTTTAAAGTGGTCAGGAGATCAGTCGCTCATCGCACACACTCCATCTCCTCGTCTCTCAGTCTTCCACAGCCAGCCCAGTAGTCTCTAGCGCTGTATTAGCTATGGGCCTGTTATGTGTGCGCGTCTATGTGTCTGTCTCTCACAAGCCATTTTGAATCGAAATGCTTCCTTGCACAGATCGACGTGGTTTTTGGCACGTAGCCTTCTCCCAACTTTTAAATTAAATATATATGGATTATCAGATATCTCGACCACAAAATACATTCGTGGCCCAGGGCCATGTGGTGTAATGGTTAAGGAGTTGGCTTGTGACTCGACAGCTCACGAGTTCCACTCCAGTCCTGGCCGGTTACACTACCTTGGGCAAGTTGCTCGCACACGTGTACAGGCCTCTTGTCACCAAGCAGTATAATATGACACAACAGGGCAGCAATGTCCTGCGGCTGGGAAGGTAACCGTAGCACTGGCCATGCGTCCAGAGCGAGACGTTTGGTTCTATAGGCTCAAGGCCTAAGTAAGGAAGACGAGCACACCACCAACACTCCTCATGGGTATGGTACTCTTTATCTTTTTACCAAATTTAGGTCACTTCCATCAGGGGCTTTTCCAGTTTTGACTTGGAAAGACGTCGACCAAAGACCGTCGCTAGCTGTTGATGACACTCGACGTCCAGGCCGATGTAGCATATGTCGTGTGGGCTTGTGTCCGTTCTGCGAGGCGTACGTGCAGTGAATGTTGACTGTACGTGTGTCACTCAGTTCGACGTCGAAGGACGAGATGTGTAACTTCTACATCATGTACTACATCGACGGTGATGCGACGCTCACTGATCACTACTGCTTCACGCCGGGCCCGCCGTCATGGTCGTGGAATGACTTCGGCGGGCTCGACACGGTACTGGCGCCGCTCTCAGCCAGCATCGACCCACTCAACGACCAGTTCCTCGCCGCCACAGGACCACTCATCGACCAGAGCGTCGACGACCAGCTGGCGCACCTGCTCGCCTCACTACAGGCCGGCCATGACGTCGACGATTACGTCATGCGCTACGGAGCAGCGCCGTATGATGACGTCAACGACGACGACGACCTTTATGAGCGCATTACTAACTACATCGACTAGTGCGCCTGCATCGGCCGCCAGTCACTTGAATCACTAACGTTTTATTTTATTTAATGATAAAAGCAAAAGGGCACACAGGCCACTTACCTTGCAGTGAAATATATACATAATTGCTACAATGTCATCAGCAAATATGTAAATGCAACATCACCAAGATAAAAAACAGCGATGAAAAACGAATATACTGCAAGAAACAATCACCATGTTATTGTTAAAAATTTATCCCAGTTTATGCTGTGGAGTTTTTTTTTTTTAAATAGCGACAGATGGCGCCTTTACAACATCGTCTGACAGGCTATTCCAAGCATCGATGACCCTGCTGCTAAAAAAGTACTTCCTAACATCAGTAGAACAGAAATGTTTATCGAGATTAAGATAATTACCACGATTAATTTTAAAATATATGCCCTATGCCCTAGATTAAATTAATCTCATTATGTTTCTGTCTCCCAACTACCAACACCAATACGTGGCAAGCACTTTACATCGTCACTGACAATTTAGACCTTTTCTACGAAAGATTAGTCTATATAGTATATAAGATGCTATTTAACCTGCAATGTTTTAAGCTTATAAACCGGCAAAAACATGGCACCTTACTAAATAGTTTCATCATAAATACTCTCATTTGAAGGTGTAATTGTTATCAGTTAAAAGCTATTTATTGTTATGATTCTTTCAATATGTGAGATGCTGAACAATAACGTGTGTGCATGCAAAATACAGCATATCATGCTTGTGTGTTTGTTCACACTGTATGTATTTAGTAGTCCAGGTATAGCAGTTGGTTTGCTGTGTGTGTCCAGACAATAACTTTGTAATGAACTGATCCGTGAACTGGCACGCAGGTTCAAACTGACGCTATTTATGACGTTCAAAGTTCAAGGTCATAGGTCAAAGATAAAGTCATAGGAGGATACCAAAAGCTCAGCAACTGACTGAAAAGCAGTCCCAAAAGCCAGCATAAAATTCATAGTTGGCTGAAAATAGCATGACCTCAGTGAAGATCATCTAGCATGATGTTTCATGATGCAAACATGGCCAAATATTTTTTGTGAAAAGTAGTCAAGGTTGCTTGGTTGGTAATTTATGGTACCTTAGTATAGTTTACCTTAGTAAACGTTTACCTTGCGTAATAATTACATTACAATAACTAGAACAATCATTTAACACCAAATAGCATGTATTTCTGAAGTAATCTCCTTGGCCAACAAGTGATGTCCTTCGAACAACAAATTTACACATTCTAGTTTTAACAAGCACATATTATAAAATTCAATAAAATTTGGTACAAAATGTACAAATGCCCAAGATGCAGCATCAAATTCAGTGTTAATTTTGTTATACAGTCTTGTTCAGAGGAGTTCGACAAAGGTTAGTTTGCATTAAATGCCTCTTACAACACAGTCAAAAATAACACATCTTGACCTGTGACTCACTGGGTCACTTTATCTTTCACTAAAACAAAAGTCTAAAACTTTAGTGTACGATCAAAAGTCTGGTCTAAAACCTAACTAAAACCAAACTGTCCACACAGACCTAAGTTTGGTCTCAGACCAAACTTAATCGAAGCATTCCAATCTTAAACGAAATGACCATAATGCATTTTAATAGACAGTTCTTACTAATCCCTTAGGAGTTAAGACTTTAGTCTAAAACTGACTCATCACATTCGCTTTGGACAGGTCTTATCATTTACTAAGTTACATACTTCGCTACAGCAACCATCACAAATACCCCCTAACTTAATGGCTGGTCTCCACGTAAATGTAGGTTACTAGTATATCCTACTTGCTCTGCAAGATAACCTTTTGGAGTAAACAACACAATTTATGGACTTTCCATCACTAACACAACAAATACAATATACAAAACACACACATTTGTAACATACTGATTACTCTGTCAAAAAATCTGTAATACTAAGTGTGAGAGGCAACTGGTTAGTGGGAGTAAAAGTAGTTTGTATTTGGGTTATGACAGCTGAAAGACAGTTTATTACAGATCTTTGGCGCATTGTTAACAGAAAACGCCTTGTCTGCCATGACAATGGAGCTGCATCAAAGCACTCATGTAAAGTCAATGAACTGACTGAACCTGGGAAAATCAGCTACTGTCTTCAACCATTCTTCATCCAACACCAGATTCCTGAGGGGAGGGTCTCTTTACACCAGCGTTCCAATCAAGTACCCCACTACAAAACGAAAATAATTAAACCCAGCATAACCAAAATGATTCTGGTTTAGTCACCTCACTTCTTACAACATAAAACATGCAAATGGATTAATGTTGATTTTAACAAAACACTACAGCAAGGCCAGTATCAGCAGATTCAACAAATAAACAACATTAATGTTTTCACAGATGTCACTCATATTAATCAAGTAATCTATTTGTTTTAGAACATATCTTCATAGCTACTGGCTACATTTTTTTTTAGATTTTTCAGTGTTATGTTGCTATACATGTATCATACAGCCTAAAGGTCAGTAACTGTCCTGCAGTTTGAAACACAAGTGTTGTACACTATCAAAAATATATAGAAGTTATATAGAACTTATAAAGTAATGTCAACTCTTAGTTAAAGTTACCAATGACTGCAATGCACCTTAACAGTGAATGCCAAACTTAGTTTGTAATTTGCACACAAAATCAACTTAATGAACTCATTGAAGTTGTTTGCTAATCCCATCATGTAAAAAGTGGTGTCAAATGCCTACAAAATGACAATGGCAATACAGAATAATAACATGCAAAATGTGGGTGTGAACTAATAACTCATAAGTAGCAGTTATACTACTTGACATATATATTTTACACAGTTATCAGTTCAGAAATTTGCATAACTGCTTGTTTACATGTAAACAGCAACCATTGAGCAGTCATTATTTATTTATGTGATTATTTTATCACATAAAACAAACAGAAACAACAAAAATTTAATCATGGTAATTAATTAACAATTTGTTAACGTATTGCAACATGAAAGCCAATTAGTGATGGCTGATTTTAAGCATTACTGTAATGACACCTCAGAAATAACTAGGCCCAAAGAAAGTCACAGGAAAAAATAATAGTTACTAATAATTCAAAAATCATACAATTTTCACAGCAGGCATATCACTATTTATGCCATTTTCAGTAACAAACAATACAGATGATACCAAAATCAAGGTTTTTCATCATTTTCAATGTTGATACAAGTTTGTGCAGGAATAACGGAACTTGTTAATGATTTTTCATGCTAATGCAACTATTAACATGCTAAACATCACCGGCTCTATCTTAACAGTCCAAGTGAATCTGCGTAACCCGACTACTCAGTTTTCTTCCAATATATTTTCTGGGAGATAATATTTTAGGATAAGTGGTACAGGTTTCTTACAGGCTGCTTGCAGTTCCTCTCACCATCCTACAGTGTTAAAACACTCACCTCACACAGATGTCTAGTCAAAACCGTTTTTGACTTGCAATAACAAATACCAACACTGCGATACTATCTTATTTACTTATTTATTTAATTACTTCTTATACAATGTATACATGTTTACAACTTTATGAATGTCATTCCACTTCCAGCAATTTTGGTCTAACAAAACTCTACTGGGGTCCTTTTTATTCAGACACCCTGTATATTTGTCAAATTTCAGTTGGGAGTCATTGGGTGAAAAATGTTAGTTAAGGATGGCCCTGGGACAAAAATTTGTACTGTTACTAACAAAAGGTCAGACCACTTTCTGCACGAGGTCAAAGTACAAATAGAGCCACGCAGGTGAATTGAGGCACACGGACAGATGCAATGTGCACAACAGCTCGAGCAAATGTAACAGAAATTATGCAAAATATACTCAGGCTAAATTCCAAATGTTAAGACATTTTCCTGCCATCCGTTCTGACCTCATGACAATACATAAATACAAATGCTTATAATTATGATTATCATCACTTGACTAATTCTAATCAAAAAGTCACTTCAAACAACTGTGCAGTAGCAAACTATCACACTTTCTGTTTCCGTGACACACACATGTGAACACATAAAACCGTATAAAAATAACGTCTGCAGAGAGGTGTAACTAGCAAGATGACTTTCACGATGTGATCAGCAACAATCTGCACGTGTGCGTGTGACCCACTCAGTACTACACACTTGTCTATTGTCCGTTGATAGCAACTGCTACGTCGTCAGATTGATCATCGGCTAATCACAATCCACAGACATTTTTTTATAATCTGTACATCAACAACTATCAGAAATACAACATGATCATAGAAAGTATAAAATTTCTGCTGCCAATTACAACAAATGGCATGTATTGGTTAATGAAATGATAAGATAGATGCACACATGAATACACAGATGAACATACACTTCTTGCGGCAGTAACAAACACTAACAATTGCTGACGTTGCATTTATGGTTCTCAGGTGAAGTGTTACAAGCACACTACATTAAACTGTGTTATTATGCTGGCTTCATCCAATGATCTGGTGTCTATATGGTTAACTTCTATTGGACCGACACCAACACGGACTTTAGGGATGCGCCTATCGTGTAAATTTGTAAACATGTACACGATAGCTTATCATGTACAGTACACGTACACGTGTGTACACATGCGTGCATCCCTAATGGACATCCCCGAGAGGAAAAGCATGCGTGTCAGACAAAAGTCCACGGACTTAATCGCGGACTTCATCGGCGAGCTGAGCGGGCCGCATGCGCCACGGCAGGCCGACTGCGGCACGCCGCGCCAACTTCTGCGCAAGGATCTGTGTCGGTGTCGGTCCTGTGGAATTTAGCTTATATACAACATCTTCTTTCTAACAGTAATGTAGTAATAATCAATCAGCAACGACCGACACGGCCAGCGTGTGTTTCAACCCTTCTGTACAAAAGCCAACGAACTGGTTCAAAATGCATCTTGAACGAACATAATAACAAAAAAGACATAACCAACTGCTAGCTGTAAATTTAGTCTAATCTGTTGTAAATATTACACGCATTCCACAGCAGTTACTCTCTCACCTGTTGTATGCATCCCAACCACTAATCAATATGTCATATACCTTACTTACCCAATTATCTTGATTTAACTGGCATTTACTCTTATAAGCTCATCAAAACTCAGTTTGGTTTTCAGTTTCAAGGATAATACCCATCATGTAATCATTAAGTTCAACATATTAACATAAAGAGATTTGTGATGTAGATATTAACAATCTAAACCTTAACAAAAACATTCTCGTAGTTCAACTGTTGAAGGGTTCATCTTAGTTTTCAGTGTGAGTTCTAATTTGTTCATTGACCCAGAGACCCTGGTATTACAGGTCAGTCTTGGCCTAAAGTTCTTTGTGTAAAATCATGAATACATAACTGCAGATTAACGCTCAATGCTGTGGTCACAAACCTTTCATATCCTGAAGTTCGCGGGTTTTGCTGATGATCTCAAAGAGACAAGATTCCTTTGGGAAATCGTTGTCGACAAGATTAACGAGGCAGTAGCTGTTAATCATCTCGTCAATAATACGACGAGATGATGAGCCTTCGGCGTAGAGCGCACCCCATTGCTTCCGCCATAGCTCAAACGCCTCGTCCTTAACACGCACACACGTCGACATTTGGACTTTCAGCCACAACCAACACAAAAACAATCACTCCAAAAACTACATTTCACCTAAGGCCGGAATAACATTTATAAATTTATTGAGTTAAGGTTAAATGACCCACTCGACACTAAATAAGTCATTTCAGTGTCATAGCACTATAAAGCATTCATCCAATCACTCCACATTTTTGTTGTTGTATCATCCAATATCTCATTAATATCCTTCACTTACTGCAGTTGATAGCATCCATCTTGTTCAGCTGTTACTTGCATTAAATCATCTCTTACTTATCTCTCTCATCACTCATCACACATCAACATATCGGCTACATCCACCTGATGATTCTCATCTCAGCCTGCTCAAGCGCCATCTCATTCACTTTCTTCACTGGCCAACCATCTAACACAATTCTACATTACTTCCTTCCCATAAGAACTGAAACGTCCTAGTTGATAAGCAGAGCCAGGAGCTGCCCTGTCGTACACCAGGCGCCACAGCTGCATCAGCATCTCCATCTACACTCACCATGTCATGTCAGTCACGTAACACAACTTATCCACTAACTACACGCTTGTTCCCAGATGATTTTGTTTTGTTTTACTTTCTCAGGAAACAAAATAAAAATCTTTATTTGCCACAACCCTAGTCGTAGACAGAACAGGAAAATAAACAAAAATAAACAAGTGCACAATAAATAAAATGATAAATAATTATAATTACAGCATTACTAATTTTATCATCAGATAAAAAGCACCAAAGCATTAAACAGCTATATGCCTGCAAGACTGTCAGTGCTAAACTGATAGTCTGCTTAAAACTTACTTAAAAGCAGTAAATGATCAGAAGTACAAATGGTGCACTGCTTTGTACAACAGCAAACATTGCACTGATGAGAAGTACAAATGGTGCACTGCTTTGTACAACAGCAAACATACATTGCACCACTGATGAG
>Ga0209782_1001567_pt1 | contig 12064 bp, 6 predicted proteins | sample WorMetmaBAHAMAS1_FD_187390 | JGI IMG/M metagenome (GOLD analysis project Ga0209782, IMG submission 187390) | Marine gutless worms symbiont microbial communities from Max Planck institute for Marine Microbiology, Germany - Inanidrilus... | ecosystem: Host-associated > Annelida > Digestive system >... | reverse complement strand
TCGGGTACTGAGTCGGCCGAAATTGTGGACGAAAACTCGGGTACTGAGTCCGATCCGTTTTTTCGTGGACCGTTCGAACTCTACTACTAAAACATGCATATCTGCTAACGCCGATGGACCATGTGAGGCTGCTTAACGCAAAATCAACCGTATCGCACTGCCCACCAAATTTCATTACCAGGCAACGAGCGTCGGTTGATAGCAAACTGTTACACAGACGAGAAATGTTGGTTATTACCACACATTTGAACAATAATGCTCAAACTCCACTTGGTCGATTTGTTGTCTATATGTTATACAGCCAACTTTGCAACAAATAGTGACAAATCGAACCGATGGAGCTTCTAAACCTTAGTGTGGCCTCGAGTGCGAGCGCCGTAGGTGCGATAAGCAGCAGTTTGTCATCGTTAGGGTTTAGAGTTAGAGATAAGGTTAGCATAAGTGATAGGGATAGGGCTGGTGTTAGGGTTAGCACATTTTACTTTTAGTCACATTAGCAGCCCGCATCCCCGCAGGCCCGCATTTTACCCACAACCGGCGTTGAGATATCGGCCGGTGTGGCCGTGCAGTATTAAGACTACACCGATCATCTCAAGAAATGGTTGACTGTTTTAACAACTATTTTGCGTCTGTGTTCACTCCTGAGGACACCTCATCCATGCCGACCGTTCCTGACTGTGCGGATATTCAGTGTAGTGACATAAACTTTACTGAATACGAAGTCCTCAGTAAGCTGTCAAAATTACGACCAGATAAAGCTGCCGGTCCCGACAACTTGTTGCCTAGATTCCTAATACAAATTAAAGATCTGATTGCATATCCTTTGTACCTGCTGTTCAGAAAAAGCCTGGACAACGGTTGTGTACCTGAAGACTGGAAGTGTGCAAATGTTTGTCCAGTTTTCAAGAAGGGAAGCAGAAACAAAGTTGACAACTACAGACCCATCAGCCTCACAAGTCAGATTTGTAAAGTGTTTGAATCTGTTATCCGAGACCAAGTTGTGACACATCTGGAAGAGAACAAATTGATTCTGGACTCTCAACATGGATTCAGAAAAGGTCGTTCCTGTTTGACTAATCTATTGACATTTCTCGACAAAGTTACCAGTTATGCTGATGCAGGTGAAGCAGTAGATGTCGTCTTTCTTGATTTCGCAAAAGCGTTTGACAAAGTGCCACATATGAGATTATTACACAAATTAAAAAGTCATGGAATTAATGGCAAACTTTTCTGCTGGATTACTGATTGGTTATCAAATAGAAAACAAAGAGTCTGCATAAATTGGTCCCTGTCAGACTGGCAGTACGTCCTCAGTGGCGTGCCACAGGGATCTGTTTTAGGACCGATACTGTTCTTGATATTCATAAACGATATTGATAATGACATTACAAGCTGGATATTGAAATTTGCAGACGACACCAAAATGTTCAGTTCTGTCTGTAATTCCATCGACTACAAAAAATTTCAGGATGATATTAACCGATTGTTCAACTGGACGAAGAACTGGCAAATGTCCTTTAATATTGACAAGTGTAAAATAATGCATATTGGAAGACATAATAAACTTTATGACTATTCTCTTGGTGGTCAGCTACTTACATCAGTTAGTGAAGAAAAAGACCTAGGTGTAATTATCTCGAAAGACTTGAAAGTTTCTCAGCAGTGTGCAGCGGCATATAGTAAAGCTAGTAAAATCCTTGGTTTAATCAACAGGTCTGTCGTTTACAAAACTAGCGAAGTTATGTTAAGATTGTACAAATCTGTAGTCAGACCTCATCTAGAATTTTGTATTGTTGCTTGGAGTCCATACTACCAAAAGGATAAAGATCTCTTGGAGAGAATACAACGCAGATTTACAAAAATGATTCCAGAACTGAGAGACTTGCCATATACTAAAAGACTTGATCGTCTGAAACTATGGACTCTAGAAGAAAGGAGAATTCGCGCTGATCTTCTTGAAGTCTTCAAAATGATCCATGGATTTACAAATGTTAAATTTGAATCTTTCTTCCAGTTTGATATTAACACCAGAACTCGTGGACATTCGTACAAGTTACAGAAGAGCCGCTTCAACAAAGATTTACGACGTTATTTTTTCTCTGATCGAATTATCAACACTTGGAACAGTCTGGACGATCAAACAGTATCAGCTTCGACAGTAAACAGCTTCAAAAAGAACTTGGATAAATTTCGAACTACAAGAAGATGGGTCAATATATGGACTGATGTCTCGAGACCCTAGGGGCCTATCTGGTATCTACTGGTGAGGCCCCGTCCGGTGAGTTACTGTGTGACCATAGAACCACATAGAACCAGTGTCAGTAACTGAACGGTCTATCTAATTTATGCCGTGACGGCCGCAGACGCCGTGTCTCGGCACGCAGAGTAATTAACGTTCATTGTTCGCCTGCACCTACTCGCGTCTGACCGTCTGAATCAAACATAACTTCCTGGTCCAACCAAAACTTATCTAGGCGTGCTTTAAATGTATGTTAAGTGTCTATGATATAGGGCCTAAGCACGACTTCAGTGCACTTGGCTCAGTGTTGGTCGTGTTTGCGATCCGGTAAAGTCGGGCCGTACGGTGTTTTTACTAAAGCGCGTGGTTACGCAGACCGTCTGCGTGCCGTCACGGCGTCACGGCATTGTCTTACGCTGTGACAACGCCGTCACGGCGTTATCACGGCTTCTCATGGCGTCACGGCATAAATTAGATAGACCCTAACTGAACAGTGATAGTGAGTTATGGTGAGTTGGTGACAGTCTGATGGATTCTGTGGTGCCTGTGGTTTCATTGCCTATATAGCCTTTGTCGAAATAGTTTCAATCAAAATTTTTATTTATTAATTAATTTTTAAGATTCTATATTAATGGAATTTGGGACACATCAAGTTTTAGGGGCACTATGTCACGTACCTCCTGCTGTTGATATGTTGCCCTTAGAACTTTTAGCGGGCAGAACATGTATGTTGATTCCTGCTTGCCAGTGTGCAACTTTTAGCGGCAACATTAGCAGCGCAGCAGGCGTCAACAGACCCCACTCTGTTAGTTTAAAACTTTAATGTTTAATTTGATCTGTTATGTTACGATACCAAATGAAGAACAACTTTATAATATGGAAGTGTAATGCAGTTGTCTACAGGGACCTTTAAACTTGATTCTAGCCTAGAATGTTAACTTTGTCATCTTTATCGTTCGCCGTATCTGAAACATCGAATTTTTAGTGTTCTGCGTGAAAAGTTGCTTTGAGTGATCCATGAAATACTTGTATGTGACAACAGCTGGCGGTAATGGCCGAGATGGCTGCAGGTGATTTTTCTCGTTTATCAGTGTTGTGTTCACTGTGAGCTTTATGTTGTGAAATAGGATGTCGTCATGTGCTGTTGGTTATTTTTTTTTTGTTCTTATTTTGTCAATGAGTTATTTGTATTTTTGGTGTTTGATTTTCTCATCATTATAACAATTGATTGTTAGTATGCTTGTACAGTATTTTCTTGCAGATATGAAAAAAGAGTACTTTGTTATTGTGATTTTGTGTAAAACTAAACAATCCTTTTTATCCTGGTTCAGTTTTTTGATTCGTAGTGAAATGTCATTAGATGATCGTTTTGGTGGTTTTTGTTTGTTTATACATGGGTTTCAGTGTTTGTGAAGCATCATACTGTAATGATCTAGATTTGCAGCAGTTCTCTGCATAGGCATAGACTTCTATAAGGCTGCTAGGTTCAAGCCCCTCCCTTTTTGAATACCTACATTTACAGCTTCTGAGCCCTCATTTGCTGTCATATGAAATGCGTAAGTGAAGCTGTCTTCCAAAGTATGGGAATGATAAAATGACTCCACGTGACATTCATGTCAATGAGAGCATCAATTTCATTTGGATCAAGCTTCTGCCTGAATCTGAAATGAGTTTATAATAACTAAGCGGTTTCAAACAAAAAATAATTCGATAATTCTGTGTTCTAATGACAGAAATGCAACAATTTTTTATGAAACATATTTGAGCAGTTTACAAGTTAAGTTAACAAAAATGATGGACACATTTGTAACTCACTTGAACTTCTGAAAGCTAAAATGCTTATCTACCCCCCTGAGACTCTGACCAGAGGCTCTGCCGCCATATTCCTGTTATAGGCTTGTGCTTCATGCTTGTGATGATTCCCTCCACTGTTTCAAGGAAGTTTACATCTATGATTCTGTGGCTTTAGATGTTTGTACATTTACCATTCTATCACTTATACTAGTTTTAGTACTAACACATGTTGTTTTATTGCTTCTTTTACTGCTACTGACATCTAACTTACCAGTATTCTTACAGTAAATTACCTACAGGAAGTTGGTCCCAAACATAGGCAGTACAGAAATTTTGATATTTTATTATTATCAGATACATCCATGTAGCACTTCAAGCCTATATTGGCTAAGTGACCAATTACCTTACATCGTGACTGGGGTTTCAATTTCAAAATTTAATTTTGAGTTAATTTTATATAGATCGTTATGTAATTTATTGCAGATGTTAATGATGCTGATGGGAATTTCACATACATTGATCCGGACCACACTTTGACATGTATGTCTCAATCCAGTGTGTGAGCTAATTATAATAATGCCATGCATTGAAATGTTAGATTTAAGTCTGACTTTTTATAACATCCAGTACAGCCAAAGAATGATGTTTTGTGTGTGCTAAGGAGCTTAATTTACCATATGGAAATATCTACTACATGGAAAATGTGTTGCATTATTAACATTTGTGTAGCTCAGTTTAAAGTATGGTTGACATTGAGTATAATGTATTACCGGTAATTGAATGCATGTGATTAGATTTGTTTTCCATCACGTGTGGCAAGGTGTTATTTGTTAGCCATTTTTGACTCGACAGCAATTAACAACAAAGTTTGCTGTGAATGATGAAGTTGTTTTTTATCACAAATGTTTTTTTTGAATTTGGATTGTTGCTGGAAGCAAAATAATAGTTTGTACACAGTTGCAGTATTTGTATTCCTGCCTTTTGGGAGTGTGTCCAATGTCGGTTTGTGCTGTAGTTGGCAAGATGATGGAAGAATTGACAGACGATAGTTTGGATGATGACTTGGAGAGACCACTAGAACGCTGGGCTCCACTCGGCGCTGCTAATGCTAGTCCTCTGATGTGCCAGTCCGAACCCGTGTAAGTAGATTATGTGTTTCTGTGGACTTGTTTTACTTTTTTTCTGCCTTTTTTACACTGTTCTACTTACTGGTAGTACTAGCTAAGAGATTGACTGGGAATAGCATCTCAAAAATGACCTATTTTATGTTTAGTTGGACATTCTTTGACTTAACTCAATCAGTTCGACAGTTACATCAGTTTGGCCAGTATGATAACAGTGGTCAGTTGTAGCTTCCTTAAGAGATTCCAGGATCAAATCCTAAATGGACAGTTTATATTTAATAATAATAATATCAATGATAATGTTTAATAATATTTTATAATAATGCAGTGTCCAGAGAAATTCTTGAATAACAGAATAACAGCTTGTGAGCTGAGTATTAATTATATATGGTGATTGTGAATGTGGACAACAATGGCCAACAAGCTGACTCACAACCCATCTTAGCCAGCTTATTTTGAAGATCAGCAGCCAGTTTATGCTAAGTGAGTATTATCGAATGAACTGGATGAACTCTTGCAGTGGCACTACAGTGATGATAGCTCCATCAATTTTATTGTTTGTGTGAGTAATTTTCATATCAATCGCATGATGTTGTAAGCAGACGGCTGGGTGAGACGGATAACATGGAGCGGTTGGCGTGTCTTGAGGCGGAACAAGAACAGCTGAACTCATCACTGCTTGCGCTGACGACACACTTTGCACAGGTTCAGTTCCGACTGAAGCAAATTGTTGCCGCCGAGCCAAATGTCAAAGAGGTGAGCTCTGGCCTTGCTGTCGATTCTGTGCATTTTTGCTATCAGATTAGCTTCAGACTTGATTTCTTTTTACTGTTTTGACAGTGCTGTCTAGCTAACAGAAAGATCATTTTTGGCATGTGATGTGAAAATAATTTCCGGAGGTCCTTCGTTGGGGATGTGACATGACTTGGAATAACTTCAGAAGGGGCTTGTTAAATGAATACAAAAAGTAGTAGTTGGAATTAAACTTTTGTGAGAATGTTTGCATGATTTTCTAGTTTTTAGATGGTCATTAACATTAATGGCAGTATGCACCCTCGTCTTTATATGAGAGCGCAGTTTTTGTGAGAAGCTGTGTGAGTTGAAAAGTGTACTGGTGAAATACAACCAGCAAGGAACAAATTAAAACTTGTCTGTTGTGCAGGATCTGCTGAAAGAGTTGGAAGAGTTTGCATTTAGAGGAATTCCAGACATGCGGCTGTATTCCAGTGAAGATTCTGTTGCTCGTGAGGAAATGGTATGCATGTTTGTGGCCAGTTTTATCTGTTTTCAAGACGAATGGAATGCTTGTTTATTGCTGCAGACATGTCATTAACAACAAACTAGAAAGCAGTCAGTTTTATCCTCTGCAAATGCTTTAAAATTCTAATATCAGACAAGACTTTATTTACTTTATGCATCAGCTTTCTTATTGTGGTGGATGAAAAAGTGCAAACAGTAGTAACTAAACTTATGTTACTCTTAAAATCTAAGTAGAGTGCAGAAGAGGAAAGCTGCATGCACCATTGTTGAGCAATTCTGTTTGAAATTTTTTATTATCATGATGCAGTATTTAACATGCCATATATCAGTCAAGAGGATGAATTGCAGGTGTATTTTTCTCTGTAATGGAGACCGCTGTTGTTAGATGTTGTAATTCCACAGTTTTATCACAGTAGAAGAGCAGCTGAATCTTGCACAGTGAGAGCAGCTGTCCAGTTTATTTATCACACTGTGCACAATGTAATGTATGCTAATTTTATGTTTTCATCTTCCATAGGGTTTCATGTTTCTCAGAAATTGCTTGCTTATTGTCCTTCTGAAATTTTTATGAAATTTATCTGCAGCTTCTGAATTATCCATCTTGGAAAGAAAGACATTTAAGTGAGTAGATAATTCGGCAAGCTGAGATGAAACAGATAATATATGCTGAGTAAGCCGATGTTAGACAGTGATGTTGTGCTATCGTTAGATTTTATGTTACTGATGAGTCGTTGTTTTTGTTTTTAGATTTAGTTATTTTATTAGGCTAAGTTTATTGTTTAATTCTGATGGTTATTATTTTATTTTGATTTACTTTTTTATTACCAGCCAAGAGATTGGCTGGAAAGAGTGTCCATGAAATAACCTGTTTAATAACTAACCCTTATTTCAGTCAACTCGGTCAATTAGTGTGTGCGTTCTTCAGTTTTTTCAGTACTGTGTATGTAACTAAGCATCAAAATCCCTGAAATGTAGGCGAGTATCAAGTACGGCAATGTTCTTTGAATTTGTCGGTCACTGTTGTATTTGACTGTGTTGATGTTGTGCTAAGAGCGAGAAAGATCATGACGAGAAGATCAGACAGCAGCGAGAAAAACAACTGGAGTTAATCGACCAGTTGAAATGTCAACTTGAAGACCTTGAAACTTATGCATATGAAGTACGCATGCATCACATTATGTGCACAATTAGTGTCATCGTGCAAAAGCATATTGCTGTTACACAGTTCTTTTGTGGACCTTGTGCATTCTGAATCCAAATGTGGTATGGTGATAAGGGTGGCCAGCAAGATGGGCGAAAGCCTTATCTGGCAACCCGCCACTTATTTGGCTAATAAACTCTCTCTCTCTCTCTCTCTCTTGGATGTGCTGGTGATCAAGGGGAGCCTCCAGTTTTTCTCTCTAAATTTCTTACCATTTATCCATCACATATCATCTCTGGCCAGGCTTCGTATTTGTTTTCGTATAACGAAGCATCGTAATTTGGGTCTCAGTGCATTACAGCATCACTAGTTAAATGCTTCCATACATGAGAAGCTCGGGGTGAGTGAGCACTGTAGACAACAGACCTATGCCTCGACCAAATATCAACAGTCAAAATTTTCAGTAACATTTGTATCAGTCAGATTTAAGCCAGTCAGTCAGTTATGTTATTAACATACTTTTGCAGTATAAAATATACTGATAATAAACTAGTCTAACCAGGAAAAGAAACAGTTTATTGAGTTAACTTAAATGGTTAGCAGTTTAATAACTAACTGTTTCTATCTTTGTTAACAAATTTTCAGTATAGCTGAAAGATGCCACCTGTTCAGTGAATTTCGTGAGTGATGACTTGGATGTGAAAAGAGATTGAGAACCACTGTACTATTTTCCTTACTTTATATTTGTGTCCTGAGAAATGGAACAAGGACCCATCAGTGCAGCACAATAATTATGACATCTATGCCTTCTGACTTGTTAGATAAGTGTGCAGTTGTAGGTCACTGCTGACGTCTGATGGCAGTGTCGTCGGATGTTTTATCACGTGTACATGTGTGGTGTTAGACTGGCAGTGCAGACATTCCGACAAGCAAGGTGATTGAAAAGCAGAAAGTCGTCATCGATGAGCTGAAGAACAAACTTCAAGTCGAGGACTTTGAGCACTTAGATAAACTTAGGTCGGTTTTATTTGTCGATCGTATGTCTTTCTGACCCTCTCGGCTTTTGTTAGTTGGTCTGTTATTTAAGCTTACCACAGAATTGGTCAGTTGGATTGCTACGGAATTGTTGTTCACAGAACAGAACTTTCCCATTAGCCGTCAGCTAATGGCAAAATTTTCATGGACAGTAAGTGTACAGTCTTATAATGCAGCTGAAATAAATCTCAAAAGTAAAATGCAATGCACACATGAAAGCCAGTAGCCTAAGAAATAGTAACTATATGGAAATCAGCCTAAAAATGTGCAACCCACTGCATGCTAATTTTTTTCCACAGAGGTCTAAAACTATGCTACTTGACACCATGTTTTAGAAGTAGCCTAGTTTGGTGGAAACCACAGAACTGTGAACACTTTTGTTAAAGAACTACGCCGATGTACCGAGGATTTTGGAGCATTCTTAGCGTTGCTGCAGCGTCAAAGAAGAGGATAACCTGACGAAATTAATTAAATAATATCGAATCAGATTACCGATGACATTAGTGAATGTTGCACTGTGTGAATGATTCAGTGCTGATGAACTGAGGCAAGCTGTTGATCGAGCGATTGGTCAGATCGTGAACCCGGCCAAGGTGAAGGAGAAAATCATCGACCAATTGAAGACGCAGATTGTTGACCTCGAGAGATTCATTGAATTTCTGCAAGGTGAGTTGCAGTCATTTTCGGCAGCTAGTTAGAATTTTACTGTTGGCCGGAATTGCTATTTTGCTGCAGATCTAGTTGCACTTTAAAGGTGGTATATCAGACTCGGATCGGTCTAGAGCTATCACACACGTTATTTTACAACATTTGAAGGCATCATTGTCATACGTATTTATTCTAAATTGCAGCATTGCTGGTTACATGTAATAAAATGTATATATGACCATTTAATGGCCAGGTTTTATTACATTATTTAGCCATTTAAAGGCTTTTGGCCTTATTTTTGTTTAATCATAATAGGCTTAAGAGTTGTAAGAATATGCTTTGTATTTTTTTCAGACATAATGTCATACATGTTGACAACCTGGCTTAGTCTTTTTGTTTGCATAGCACTGGGTTTTTTTGTTCTCACTAGAATTGTCTACAGATAAGCTTGCTCGATCACCAGTTTAAAAGGCCATGGATACCGGTCAGCGGTCATCCTGTTAACGTTGAACACTTAGATAAACTTAGGTCAGTTTTGCAAAATTGCTGTTATTTTTAATGTGTGTATATCGTAGATTAACTGTTGATTTTATTGTACCAGTCCAGCCTTAGGCTGCAAAACTTTAATAAACTTTTCGTCTTGACTTCTAGGCTTATTGGTTACCAAGAATTTCTGTGAGTGCATTACCGTTAATGGATGAATAAAAATGGTGGCGATTTTCAACATCAGCTTTTTGACAGATTGTTACAAATAGTGTGGTGTTGTTATGGTATCTGAACCAGAAACCTAAACTAGATTTTTTCCTGAGTCTGTACGAGTTCAAAACCTAGGATTTTTTGGCTGAAACTTAGGTTTGCTGATCATCTGTATTCTAAAATTGTACAGAATTGAGTTTGCATTTATTCAGCAAATATTTCCATGAATGATAGAAGTTCCTCACTTCGGTTCCATAATCATGAGCACAGAATTGCCAGTTCCATGGTTTCTAATTGGGCTATTTTAAGAACTTAGACTGTGGGGAAAATGTGGAAAATGTGCATTCATTTAGTCTAGTTGCGGGAGACAGTTCGGCGGAAATTTCCGTGCTGGCTTGGGCAGCAACGGAGCGACAACATTATGGCGGCAACGCAGTTGTAAATAAAAAGCAAGTTTATTGTTTTAAAAGGTTTTATACATATGGTAAGAACTATCCGCTATTTTTAAGTGCATAATGGCCAACATCCTTAAATTTGCATACTTGTTAACTTGTAGCAGTGATTCTTGTAGTGAACTATCAGACCAGTATGCAGATTTGTTGTCTTGCAATCTATGCGTGGGCCATTAGGAACAACTGAAACTGTGGTTTTTACCCCAAAACTGACAATAAATGAAAATTTGGGAACCATAACAACACTAAAATTGTGAGATGCTAATGCTCAGCGATCGAGTGATAAATGAGTAACTTGAAATACTGGATGTGAACAGATGAAAGTCAAGGTGGAACAGGTGGCTGTACTTGTCCACTTCATGGCCAGGTAATGTCTTTGCTTCACATAAGGTTTACATTCATTCTTCTCTTCCTCCAGTTAATAATCTGAACTTATAGATGTCCTGCACTTTGCTGTGACCGTACTAACTGTATATGAATGGGTACTCGTGTAAACATGATTCCATCATATCCAATTTGAAGCAGAGTAGGTAATTTCCCGGATGAGTTAAAAGTAGTTGGACACGCATCAAGAAAAGTAAAGATGTGAAATTAGAAACTTCACAGTATCTGGCAAATTTTGCTGTTGCTTTCAGTTCGGAGTAAGATTTTTTTACAAGCCTGTCACTCAACTGATGGTGTTAGAAGCACTTATGGGAGATCAGAGCACTGCCACATGTTAATAACATATTAGCAAAATGTTTCACTGTGAAAATTGTACCTAATAACCATGTTAATATTGTTGTGATGGTTCTGAGTTTGTGTATAATAAACTATTTCATCCAGTTGAGTTAACTGTTAGTTAGTTGGTGTTTAACGTCCCTTTTCAGCACAAATATGGCTATATCAGAGACGAGAGTTAACTGTAGCATTTGATGTGTATTTGACCGCAGCCGTCATCATCTGTCGGTAATACTGCCGGCAGATCAGAAAGTGTAGCAGAAGTCGGCGAGGACAAGGTGGATATCAATATGTACTGGTTGTATATACACTGTGTCTCAAAAAAACGACAATGATGTAGCACACTATAACTTCAATGCACATTAACTGATTTTGGTAATTTTTGCAGAGATGTTGCTGAGTGAGTATGCTATTAAATGGTGATTTGTTATCCCGCCTCCCCTTGCTAGTGTCTCTGCACTACCTGGGGAAATATAAACCCAGAAATTTGGTCTTTTCAGTCATGCTGTATACCGAAAATAAGACTGATTTTGCTCGCTATATCTTCCACATTCATCAATCAATTTTAATATTTTTTGACAGAAAATAGCTACGGAGCTTGCACTATCATAAGCCTATTTAATTTATCATGTCCGTTTGGTATTACGTCCTTCATTGGCTGCAAATTGCTAAGGCAGAAATGACACATTTTCAACGTCACTGTTTGTTAGTCAACATGCCATTTACTAAAGAAGATAAGATTCTGATTAAAAATGTGTTTGAGTTGAAAGGCCACAATGCTAGGCATTTAGTCAGAGAGTTTCCCAGAAAAAGCTAAAATGTCAGCAGCATCTACAAGTTGTTGAAATCGCTATGGGTTACTGGTTAGTCGACCGTCGTCCCGGCAGTGCAGATGACGCGACGCCCGCACTGATCTTTTTGACGAACTGATGTTACACAAAAATGGCAAGTCGAG
>Ga0209782_1001566_pt1 | contig 12074 bp, 7 predicted proteins | sample WorMetmaBAHAMAS1_FD_187390 | JGI IMG/M metagenome (GOLD analysis project Ga0209782, IMG submission 187390) | Marine gutless worms symbiont microbial communities from Max Planck institute for Marine Microbiology, Germany - Inanidrilus... | ecosystem: Host-associated > Annelida > Digestive system >... | reverse complement strand
GGCGACTTGGTGAAGACACCCCGAATGAGTTTTCAGGGATCGGTTGTGGATATAACTTGTGCAACATACAAGTTGTTGCTGCTGTTTAAGCATATAGGTCTGGAAGTTTGGGAGGCGAGCTCATGGCCAGTGTGGAGCGTGAGCCTATAGTGGGGTCTGGGGATGTACCTCGGTGGGATCCACGGGCAAATCACGTGGTTACTCCCTAAGAAGCTGATAGCATTTTTATATTTTAGCACACAACTTGTTGTTTGTGCTCCGTCTTCTGTTTTTATTAGCGGAAAAATCGTTGCATTGTAATATTTGCCCCCTTCCCCCCTAGGCCCAATCTCTTGGCTAGTACAGAATAAATGAAAATTAAAGCCAGGACAAAAAATCGTAACAATACAAAAACCGAGGCTAACACAAAAAATACATAGCTACCAAATGGACGAAATACAAATCATCAAACACAAAAATTACAACATAAAATAAACAGAACCAAATATAACGCAGGTTTAAGTCGCCTTCCATGACCTTCTATGACATCTGACCTGGAAACGGAAGAGGCGTGTAATTCTCAAAAATAAAGTAAATAAGAAAGAAAATGTAAAAGCAGAGAAAAATGAAGCAAGTTACAAGAAGCAAAAAGCAGCAAGTGATACCAAGAGAAACAAACACACAAACAATCTACATAGTGACTAAATATATCATGTTTTTAGCATGCATTAGGACCTAGCACCTGCACAGGGTCATTTTTCCCCAGTAATTCTATCCTATCAAATAACACTAACTTCACGGATTATCCATTTGAGATTAATTTTGACGGATGAACAACTGAATATTCAGCAACAAATTAACGACATCACAGCAGTGCAAAGAACAATCATCAGTGGCTGGCGGCGGCAACGGTGGAGTGGCTAGTAGTCGGGCAGCGGGTACGTGCCGTACTCATTCTCCTTGCCGGCGGTGTCACTGTCGTCATCATCACAGAAGTAGAGCGTCGCCGCGGTGTCTTCAAACTGGTCGTCGTTACTCGCGGCCGCAGCTCGCTTTTCACGCTCCATCTCCTCACGTCTCACACACTCCTACAGCAACACCGCCACCACCGCGCCACGCCGCCAACTACACTACGTAAACTGAGTACAAGTATAGACTGTGTCACATTCAGCCCACCACAACGACAACTCAGTGTTACGTGCCGCCCGAGACCTCCAGACAAAGATGGTACTCTGTCTGTCTGTCGACCTCATCCAACCTCGACACTGACTCTTCTATAGCTACTTCCGTCATGTCCACTTCATCCGCTGCATCTCTCATCTCATCATCCATAACTCTCTTTCTCTCTCTTTCATTCCCAGTGTCATGCCAAATATGTCTCATTGCTCACTACACCAGCTTAAAACCTATCTTTTCCACAAATCATCCCCACCATAGACCATTGACTGCTTCCGGTCTTCTGAAAATATTTTGTTTTTAGTTTCATGTCATTATTGTTTCAGTTTATGGTACAGTGTCGTAGATTAAGCTGACCATGTCAGCTTCTGAGCACACTACGTGTACACATTCCACATTGTATCATATACCATGTTGTAGCAGAGACCTTGCAATGGTCTGCTGACAGGCCAGTCGACACTGGTTACATACCAAGGCGCTATATCTGTCACACACCACCCCATGACGCTAAACCACCCGCACCACACACACACCGCCAATCACACAATACCGAGGGTTCCGACTCATTAAATGGTGCTGAAGTGCATAAATCCAATTTGAGATCACAAGATGTTACGATGACGGTCGGTTTCAGCATGCATGTGCCGCCGATTTTGACTTAAGCAGTATGACACAGCTGACAGAAAACAGCGATGGTCAACAGCTGCACAGAAATGCTGGTTAACTTGACTAGTGAACTGAAACAACCTTATAGTTACAACGCCTCCAGCAGTCTTACACACACACATCTCATGCTGGAATGAGACTAACTGCGTCAAATACTCTACACGTGCGGTCGGCCATTTTTCTGCTGTTGACTACTACATGTACTGTATGTGTTGAATGTCGGCCGCCAGTGACACAGGACTATGCTCAGTATGTCATTTCACGTGTGAAATCTCTCAAGCAAATGTCATTCGACATCTTCTATCTTATCTGTCAGGTACCCTTGAAGGCTCCTTGATGGCTATTTTTTGTTACGGTTCCCAAATTTTCATTCATGATCGGCTTCCAAGGAAGAAAACCGCAGTTTCAAATTTGTTAGAAGCGTCTCGAATGGTCCATCTCTAAATCAAAAGATAACGAGAGAACTGATGTTATGTGACACCCTGTAGCAAGCGGTAGTCCGCCCGGTACACAGAATATAAAACTAATGTGATGATAAAAAACTGCAAACAGTGATAGTTGATGACTGATGGACAGACAGACAGACAGACAGACAGCAGTCTTACGTCGGCGTAGAGTTGGTTGTCTTCTTCAACGGCAAGTCGAAGGCTCGACGTCGCTGGTATCACATCTTCATTCAACACTGAGGTTCTCAGAGTTCCTCTCTGACTCTTGGTTGCCGGCTCAAGCCTCCGGTAGAAGAGCACATACGCCGTGTCTCGTGCAAATGTCTGTGTCAGAGTCCGTATCGCGTCATACGATGAGAACATGACGCGGTTGTCATTGAACATGAACCATCGCTGGTCATTGCTGGCGGGGTCCTTGCCACGACCGCGGCTGTGCCGCCCCGCGGTCAGCCCGTCACAGTCCGGCTCATGTGCGTAGCAGTAGTAATGTCCGCCGTCTGACGAGAGACCAGAGTGAACAATGACACTTGCGAGTGTGTAGTCCACGCACCGTGCGCCTGTCAACTTGACAGTCTTGCGACTGACTGTCTCATTGCCTGCGCCTGTGTTGACCGGCACCCGCAGTGACAGCGGACACGACACATCCGTACAGATCTTGTTGTGTTGTCCACTCTGTGGGTCGTAGGCAAAGCGCAGCAGCGGCAGAACGAGGCACGGTGGAGCGGCGGTGATCACTGTACGTCTTTCACCGTCCCTCAAACCACCGCACTTACCACACGCATACTGGTTACTGCCGACCAGCCGCTCGGGCCTCAGAAAGTGCTCCAGCAATGTCTCCAGTGATACACACTTCACCGGAGGAGCTGCCGAACCGTCATCCGGTGTGCCGGACGGTACTGTAGCATCAGTCGAGCTGCCGCCTGGCAGAAGCCGTCGCGAAGGATCGACCGTTGACGACGCGCTGTTGTCCATGGCAGACACGGCGGAATCGTCAGGGAACGCCAATGCAAGATCGGTGAAAGTCTCTGATTTGGACGACTCGGTGCGGCAGTGCAGACACACGTAGCTGCTTACAATCTTGCCACCGAAAGTTCGCTCAACGAGCGTCATTGACGACATAGCATCGGTCTCAGTCGCTGCGTCGGTGATGGTGTGGCGCCGAGACAGAGTCAACTTCTTGAGAAGACCCTTCGCTGATGAAGATCGCTTCTTCTTGGCGGACGACGCAGACTTGCCGAGTGTGTTGGCCGAGAGAGCGGGGGTGTGGCGTGGCTGGGGGAGCGGCGGAGGCCTTGATGTCAGCTCCTGCTCGTGTAGCTGATCAAGCAGATATTTCAGGAACTCAGAACAGTCGTGCTGCACGTTGGGTGAAAACCACGGCGGCTTGGAGTCCTTGAAGAACTGCTCGGGCAGATACGCCGGCCGCTGGACAACAAACCACACACGCTCCAGCTAATATTCCATTCAATCCAATCCAACATTAGTATTTATAATGCGCACGTAATTTGTCACTAGTGACATATCTAAGGCACAGACAGAGAAGTGAACCAGCAGTGTGTACTTGTGCTCAAAGCAACTGCTGTGAACGGCGTAGCTGCTGTGTGTCTAGAACAACACGAGCGGCTCAGTGTTTTGTATGTGTTGGACTTTAGCCATTTTAGACACCATGCTCAGGCCAAACAGGAACAAGTTAGCCAAAAATGTTGTCAAACTGTTCACAAACCCGACTTATTGTATCCAATTGAGTACGTAATACGTAGGAAAGATCAAAACTATCACAAAATGTTGGTCAACACTCTAGCTCATCAAATTAGAGAATGTAAGCAGTCGTATTGACATGCAAACCCATGCCGACACCATGCTTCATAACCATGTGACCTTGACCTTTTGACCCCGGGGGCAATGCATGCCAAACAACTGTCATGCACTGTTTGGTATTGATAGCTCAAGCTGTTTTCCTATTAGAGCACGGACAGATGGACACACACAGACAGACAGACAAAGTCACAGATGCCATTGATCACGGTAGAGACGCATCAGTTACTGGTGGTCTGCATAACAACACTGCTCACTGGAGTCACATTAACATGAAGATTCTTGCACCAAGTGTGTACACCAAAATGAAGCGATGAAATGGAATGTCGACAAAATGGTGAATGCAATAACAACACAATGAAGACATCCATGCATTTCAGACGAGCGAATAATAGACAATCAGATTTGAGTAGCAACTAATTAACATAAATTCATCATTGGGGTTACACGCATGCCAGACAGACAGCCCAACTCACAGCTGCACTCATACTGACAGCAGTGCAGACATCTAGGACAGAACAGAGTTCTCACAACTGGACACATTATTTCACTAACTATAGACACACACACATACATAGCAATGAGAACGTAGGACTGTTTGACCAGAGCTTGTTAACTCACAAATCACGTTATGAAATAATGCGTCGTCCAGCATAGTGCTGTCACTCACAACTACGCGCATGAGTCAACGCATGACATCAGCATCAGTAGTAAACTGAGTACCGGCCAATACCTGACACCCCGTACCAGTGTCGGTCTAACCCTGCTTCTCATGTGGTAAAAGGTGATTCGAGCAGTGTGTGTGGATGACGACTATACTGATGAGCGAGACGTGCTAGCGTGGCTGTGACGACGGTCTGACCTTGTTGTACATGTGTGAGTTGTGTAATTGACGGTGGTCGGACTGACTGACTGACCTTAGTGAGAGAGAGAAATGTGAAGACTTGTTGAAGACCGCTCAACATTATCTCGTCGGTCGCCGGCGTTGACGTGAGAACCGCACGACGGAAACTGTCCAGTCAGTCAGCACAACGTTTCATTTCATCGACTGACTCATACAACGGGTCAATTTATCTCTCACTAAAACTAAACTCTAAAACTTTAGTCTTAGACCAAAAGTCCGCTCTAAACTGACACTAAACTTTGGTCTCAAACTAAAGTCTAAAACTAAACTTTCCGCTTAGACTAAAGTTTGAGGCCAAACTTAATCTGAGCAGTTTGTTAAACAAAATGACCATAATGCATTTCTCATAAGAGTTAATACTTTAAACTAAATCACTTCAGGTTTTGCTTAAAAATGTGAACAGACGTCAGTGATGATGTCATATATAGCAGTGTAATTAATAACGACACGAACCAAAAGCACCAAGAATGAAAGAACATGCAAAATCAATAGATCAGTCCGCAGCATCGCTGAGAATGTAAAATATATCATCATTTGAGGAGGGGACATTTTGTCTGAAACCTCGAATTAAGACTTTGGTCAGAAACTAAAGTTTTAGACTTACTTTAGTTTTAGCGAAAGATAAAGTGACCCAATGTTTTACATCCCACAACACTTCATTTCATTTCACTTCAATGACGAACTGACTGAGTTAATGTTTTACATCAAACTCAACATAAAACAGCTCAGTTTAGAGACGTATTCACTGTGAACAGTAGACACCACAAATAAACAATAACATGAAACGTAGCGCCAGCAAGGTCTGGTCGACTCTTATGATGTGTGGCTGGCAAGTGAAGAAAATCCTATTTCTACAGCTCGTGTGGACAACACACGGGCTCCATGTCACTGATCAGTCCATCTGTGTGAGTTGACTCTACAACAACTGACACACAATGCCGCCTCACGGCATTTCACGCCTCGGCACAAGGAAAGAAATTCAGGACAATTTTTTTTAAAAGCAGGACATTTTCAGGACATCACAAACATATCTCGAGCAAGATTACTCACATGTGCTTTTCAGTTTGAAGACGTGTCATATTTTGATGATGAAAGATCAATTATGAAGCTCATATCAAGTTTACTCTCAGCTTTTGTGTTATGAAACTCTAACGACTGAAAATATCTGAAGTGTGTGAGTTCTATGCAGAATTAAGAGACTTTCAAAGTTTCAACCATCAATTTCGTGCACAAATTATCACGCTGTTTCAATGTGATTTTATGACAATTTTCTTCGATCAACTTTTCTGTTTCTTATTCTATGACTTTTGACACATGTTAGCAATATATAAAGTCTCTAGTAAATGACAGGATATATCCGCGGCGGTGGCCGGCTGTCAATCACTGAGAAGTCAGTGTTGTGTGGGCGCGTGTGTGTGGGCGGTTGTCGACCTGTGACACATGTAGAGAGCTTGTAGGACACAGTTCATGTAGCACGTATTGCCAAGGTTGTTGAGTCCCGTCAGGCCCGTCTCTGACCGTGTGTCAACGCCCGGCACGTCGGCCGTCCCAACGCCGAGGTCACAGTCGACGACTCGACCTCCGCCGCCGCCGACGTCTCCACCAGGGTCATTACACGATGTCGGAGGTGACCAGGCGTGCTGACGCAGTCTGTCATAGATCACGTCCAACGTTGGCGGCAGATACCGACACATCTGAACAACAACAACAACAACGACAACGAATGTTGATTGACTAAGTTGAGAACATTGTACAATACACTCAGAGTGAGAAATAAATCACTCCGGAGACGAGACGTCATTCCTAGTCACCGACTGCTACACTACGACCACTGCACTCACTACTGTGTCAACCTGGCACCGTTGCTAACAACGTTCAGATAAATGATTTTTCCCCAAACAGAAAAGGTAGTAAACTAGTAATTCATAGAAAAAAATAATTACACTACATTTTGTAGAATTAGCTAGTAGCATAGCGGTAGGCTGTATGCACTCGGCAGTCAAGCACTATGTGAGAGACTGCACATGACGGCGTCTCTAAGTGACGTGCACGTGTGTGTGTGTGTGTGTCCGTGTGTGTGTGTGTGCAGTTTAACATGGAAATCAAACAGCCTGCCTGCAGTGGGTCAACATTCTGAGTTTCATCCAAATTAGTTCAGGCTTTGGAGAATTATAACCACAAAACCCTTCCACGGCTCCAAAAGTGATTGCGATACTGACTTATCTATCCTGTTATAAGACATAAATTACACACGCGCTATATTATGTCTTATTATAGGCCAGAGAAGTGTCTATTGCAACCAGTTGATGAGCGGTGGAAGCTCATAGTATGGACTGCGTGTGTGTCTGTGCACTGCAGTGAGAGACGGCGGCCACGTTCAACACAGAACAACTGAAGTGTTGTCATACGTTGATGGCAGCAACGACCGGCCGGTAGATCTCGGGAAAACCCGGATGCATAAACATGAGACAGTGAAGCAGTTCAACAAGCTGCGGCAGAACACGTCTTGCGCTATCACGACCACAACGCTCTTCATTGTACAGACGACTAATGGTGCTCGGCAATTCACGCAGTAGCTACAACAAACAACAAATCTCATGAAGTTGGTTTTTGAGATATGTGAGCCTCAGATTAATACAGAGACAGAGAGACAAACCAACAATCTTTACACCCCTCCTGGGGCCAAGTGACAAGGCAATACTGCGTCACATACTCCAACCCGGCACCCCTCGCTTCAAGGACTCATCCAGTCTTGATGTCTGCTGTCATCTAGGACAGGAAGCAACATTACCACATGCTCAGCACACAGCAGTGAGACATTTGCACTGACGCATTCAGGCATAATTGTTGATAGCTGCCATTTTAAAGAAGAAATGTTGACTATCTGTCCAGTATTAATGTGCTACACCACTGCCTGAGTGAGTGAGTGAGTGAGTGGGTGAGTGTTACCGAGTGGAAGAGATGTGGCGAGTATCGGTAGCCAAGCAGCAGCGTCGCCAGCACGTCAAAACACTGTTCACGATAGATGTCATGCCGCAGACCGACAAACAACTAACACACACACACACATGTACAGACACACATACAGACACATTGTCAGTAAACCTTTACATTAGCCTGCTAAGCCATTAGTTACTTCTAAACCTCTGTCACAGCATTTCATCCAATCAGTATCATCTTCATGTGCAACACATTCAACTCGTCTGTGTCTAATTCCTCACTAACAGACTCCGTGCAGCACTACATCATTGAATAGATACAACAACGTAACGGCAGACGAGAGACCTGCATGACTTTGAGTTCAGCAATCTCCATGAGTATTGAGTACTTGTGTGAGCCAGCAAGGTGGCGTATGAACAGCACGATCCACTGACTGACGTTGGCGGGCATCGGCCACCTCAACCAGTCCACCATGTGACAGACGGCCACAAGCACGCTGCGTTCCGACAACACCACACTCGTTGCCAGCGACTCCACCTGCGTGCACACCATTACTATCCACCTGCGTGTACACCATTACTACGGTACTGTGTAACCGTTTACACAGCCAAACGATAGTGTAAACAAATACACCGGCAAGGACTAAATTCGGCGCTAATCAGTTATTTAGCAGTTGGCAGTAATTACAATGCGACTAATTTTTTGCTACGTGCCGCAAAATGTGGCAAAAATCGAATTAATAAGACTTCATTATGGGCTGCCTCGCTCACGTTACTGATGGATGCTGGTCATTACGATGCTGTTACAGTAACTGAGAACCATCTGTGTTTTGTTATTGTGTGGAAACATTTAGCAAACCTTTCAAGATTTAGTGCATGTGTTTACAAAATTAAGCGACAGGTGCAGGTGCACGCGTACCTGTAAAGCGACCAAGTTGTCTGGTAGGAACTGTGCAAGTGCCGTGAGCGCAAGAGATGAATCGCCCGGTTGAGCGATCATCTCAAATACTTCATTAACACTCCTGTCGGCTGCCGCTGAGTCGCGCCGCCAGACCGCACTCAATACGAGCGCCACAGTCTCCTGAATGTCACGGACAAATGATCGGATCTTGCTGGGCTCGTGTGGACTAATGTAGAAACTGACGGCATCCAACAGAGACGTACAGAACCACGTCGACTCATCGCCGAAAGGTATGCACGGCGGGTGTTCTAGCAACAGCGCACAGAAGTCATTCACAGTCCGCCAGTCGGCGTGCGCTCGCACAAAGTTGGACGCCTCGCGTCTGATGAAGCTACACAGAATGTCGTACTTGGCTGACCCTGAGTGCTGGACCAACACTAGCCCAGTGTGCAGCAGCCAGACGGCATCCGCCGGCTGATTGAATTCACCAAACATGATGTCGCCGACCGTCGTCGTGTCAAAGTAGCCGATGAAGTGTTCGAGGTTGTTGCGCGCCCACTCATGGAATATTTCCCGGCTCGAGTTGGCTGCGAGTTTAGACTCATCACGTGCGATCTGTTCAGTGCAGTACCTGAGCATCGCGTGGATGGACTCGCGTGACCGGCAGCCTGGCATGCCGCCCGCGTGAATAATACGACTGATTGACACTTTCTTGGCCGTGTTGGTCTCCTTCGACCTCAGAATGTTGGCGTACTGTCTCTCCATCGCACTAGCAACACACAACACCCCAAACTCTCGTCTCGTACTGCCAACATCTTTATCTTAACAGCCATTTTCTACTAAACCTCGCCTCCCCATCTTCTGTCTTAATTCATAATCAACTTGTGCCCTCGGACAATACATGTAGATGCACATTTTTGTGGGTTTCCCAGTTGTGTGCATCAAACACATGCTGTTAATGACAGTCAGAATTGAGAAAGGGGGTCGCAGGCGGTCATTATCATTAGCAGATCTGATGACAAGTATGTGACTGGCTGGACTCATCAGTAAAATGACGTCACTTTGAACAAGTTCACAATTTGGCGAAATGGCACGTTGGCAAGTAGACCCGCTACTGCGGTCATCTCCCACGTTTGAAAAGAGAAACTTTTGGGGATAAATGGCAGAGAATCATACGGCCTGGAGTGGAGGTGCCTTCCTGCTATTCACCATTCAACAACGTCATATCAACAAATTAAACTTAAAACACTACAAATAATAACCCAACAGAACCAGACGAGAGGCAGCCACTCAGTGTATGAGTCATGACACCTTCATTCACCATCAGAGGACTTGTGTGTCAACTGGCGAACGTTGTGTCCTTCTTGCTGGCTTACCGACAGCAATGCAGTGTTAATCATGTGATGTTAAAATTGTACACAAAGTACAACTGATGTAATGTAGAAAAGATTGCAATGTCCTAGCCAGCTACCTTAGTCAACTATTTTGTATCTGTAACAAGAATAACAGGTGTCTGTCGAAGACAACACTAGTACTGTGTATATACCTTTGCGACACCTGTCGGTGCTGTCACCAGGTGTTGTGTATGGCAATGCTCACTGCATGCTTGACATAATTTGATTTTTGTCACGCCACAAAGATGTCAGTTGTCAATGACTCTGTCATCGTTTGGTTTAGATCTGTAGCAAACAATTAGAGACCTTACATGTGTGTGTGTGTGACCCATACACAAACAACATCCAACTATACTACTCTTTGCAAGTAGAAAATCTCAGCAGTCATATCGACATGCAAACCCACACTGGGCACACCTAGTTTGCACCACATGACCTTGTCAGGGTCACTGCACGCGGAGGTTGATCCATGTGTCGATTACACTACCAACCATGATGTTGACAACACAAGCTATTTTGATTCTGTAGTGTATACAGACATGCCTCGGCTACATCTATCCTCATGCAACCCTCCAATATATTTTATTTCAACTCTTCCTTCCCAATAAACATTTATTTTTGACCCAATTCCACTATCTTGCACAGCAGTCGACTGATGGACTCAGTGCAGCTGTGGAGATCAAATACACACAATACAGCTGCGGAAACAATCACAGTTGTAAACACATCAGCTCTGCATATCAACTACCAAACCATCGGTAACGGCGGTAATAAAACTAATCTCTATTGTGTTCCCAGATCTTTCTGATAATAAGTTAAGCTAGGTCAGTAACTAACTACTGACTCATGACTCATGAAGTAATTTCGTTTCGCGGTCGTCGATGTTCACACAGGCGTAATCGACAACTGATTCAATTCATCCACTATCAATTTTCCGATGATCAAATTACACATTTATACACGTTGTTTTATACTGTGTACAAGACATGTCTTGCAATCGTACTGTATCACCATTTCCTTTCACGACTACATATAACCGTGCAGCAATACTGAAAACAACCGAAAAACGTTAGGTGAATTTTACCCTTACCATCAACGACGGACCTCTCTAATGCCCGCAATTCTACGTTTTTACTTGTTTTCCTTTCCTTCTTGAGGTCTGTTAGTACATGCGCAGTCGCTACGCGCTGTTTACATTTCGAACTTCGCAACCCACAGCCTCCCTTCACACGAAACTACTGCAATCCTGAACCAAAGCTCCGAGAAACAATCAACCGATAAAAATGCATCAATATACTTACACCGTGCGACATTAAAATCGATCTTTATAAACAAAATCTCCAATAATTCAACAAACTACCCTGGCCACGCCTACTTCGGCCACAACAATCTAATTGATCATAAATAAGTAACCAGTGGCTAGCATAGCGCGAGTTGTTGTTGGGCCCATTCCATGAGGCCATAGCGGTCCCCTCTGTCACGCGTTGTCGTTGTTGTCGATGTTGTTGTGGACATCGATGCGCAGGCAGCGTGCGACAGTGGCGGCGTGCGACAGTAGTGAAACCTGGTGAATGGTAATGTAAAACAGGCGGCGTGCAGCGGCTCGCAGTGGCGAATGGGCCCAACATTTTTCAAATGCTTCTTGTTGTTTAGATTACCCCTCCCCGCGACCATAATGCGCGGTAAATTTGGATCGGCATTTGAAACCTAAATTAGCTATAATGCGCCAATGCACTTCTGTTACAGACAGACGACAGACAGACAGACAGACAGACGGACACTGACATTGTAGCATAAGCGCGAGATGTATATATTACATCTCGCGCTAAAAAGTACTGATACCGATAACTAGTG
>Ga0209782_1001565_pt1 | contig 12075 bp, 5 predicted proteins | sample WorMetmaBAHAMAS1_FD_187390 | JGI IMG/M metagenome (GOLD analysis project Ga0209782, IMG submission 187390) | Marine gutless worms symbiont microbial communities from Max Planck institute for Marine Microbiology, Germany - Inanidrilus... | ecosystem: Host-associated > Annelida > Digestive system >... | reverse complement strand
ATTTGGTGCACTCTAAAGCTGTCAGAAAGCCACAGATGATGATCATTTAAAGTATTCTGAAGTGCATATTTTACAGCACTGACCAAAATATTGGGGGTAGGCTCATTAGCATTATGAGTTTAGATGCAAAATTGTTGGGGCATAGCTGCTTTCCTAAGTTTACGCCTAAGCAACAGATTAACTTGCACATTATATCAGGCAGGCTAGCCGCTAAGGTCAGTCACAGTGAAAAAAAGAAAACATGAATGTTGAGTGATTAGTGAATTTAGTGGTAAAACTGGTATCAGTGCTGGGTTGATAGTTGCGAGGCTGACCTCTCGCCAGTTTTGTCTGTCCTTCACATTAGAGTAGACTTGATTCAGCCTGAGAGACACCGTTGCGAGGAGTTCTTGATAAAAGAGCAGGCAAAATCGATTGCCAACTTAGTCGATTTATGCTTACCTTTCGACGGGCCATGATCCTGATTCAATTGTAATGTAAATGTATGCATGTATTGTTTTTGCTTCAGGTCAAGTCAGTTTTTTAATTGTTTTTGCTCTAAGTCAAGTCAAGTCATTTTATTAACACCAAGTCGACTTAAGTCGATTTTAAGTCATTTTTCATTCAGTGCAAGTCAGTTTTCAACAAATAAAGTCACTCCCAGGTCTGAGCGTATAGCCCATCTGGCAGTGCCTCTGACTGCCATTTGTAAATACATTTTTCAGTGTGCACATCTGTAATGTGGCATTTTTGACTATTAATTGCTTATTGCGGTTAAGAACTCTTATAAATAATACTGTGACACTCAGTTACATTTTGATGTGTATTACAGTTGCTTTGGAATGTTTCACTATGGCCTTATGATTGAAAATGGCATATTGATATTCCTCAATGCAGTTGGAGCCGGTCTACAGTCTCTTTATGTTGTACTCTACTTGCTGGTTGCCAGACTCAAGGTATTGGAAAGTGGGGCTATTGTTACTACAGAATACTAATAGGAAAGGAAACACCATGCTAAAAGTCGAGCCCACTGGTCAGTGTGGCCTAAACAGCAATGAAGACGTTGCTAGTGCACTTCAGAAACATTTGCTAGGTGGCTGCACCATTGATATATCGCTGTTGAACTGCTATTGGCATATCGCTTTGAGAAATTCTGACACAGTTACTATACTTATAGCAGTATCTTGGGAACTGTACTGTGTAGAGTAGTGCTGTCACTGATTAATTGACTAAAGTTGAAATTAGTCAACTAATTTTTCTCAGGTTAGTCGTCAGTTATTCGTCAATTGATGAGTAATCGAGTTATCGTTGACTACTAACTGACCGTGACTAATTGAACTGCACAAACTGGACAGTGGACCGAGCACAGTTAAGTTCAGTTCAGTTTAGTTAGAGCAATGTCAATGCTCTTTGAAGTTATGCCCGAGTTCAGCAAAAGTAAACAAACAAAAAGCATGAACTGCTCTTGGTGAAATAGATCTTACCGAATGTGATGATAATGTTGATTTAATCAGTTTCTAGTGACACTTCATGTTAGCATCAGAAATTCATTACAGGAAGTGTTTTCATTACTCGTGCAATGCTGTGCTTTTGCAGGCATTAGCTATGGTTTATGTCTGTGTGTGTCTGTTTGTCTCACACACGCTGGTACTCTATCGAAACGGGTGCCCATATCAAGATGATATTTGACTTAAGTGTTTCCTTGACTTATACTACGCTGTGTTTTAAGTCAGTTAGGTATATCCAGAAATAATGGTACTTCCCTCATCCATCTGAGGAATGCACATCTGGACTTTGCCAAATTTAGTTTGCTTTTGCTTTTTGGCAGCATTGTAATGTGTTATGTACTGCCAGTTTTGTGGATGCCGTCATACAATGGGCCCTATTTGTAATGAAGCAACTGCAGCAGTTTCACTGCACTGTCACATATCGTTCAACACCTGCTGCTGGTGGGTACTAGATAACAAGACTAGATAAGTCAAGTGGTACCGGAGTCAGAATATGCATTGCACCACTGCCTTCTTAAGAGAACTGTAGATAACTACATCTACAGTGTTAAGTATTTTACTAAATATATTGAACACAGATTACAAATAAACGTGGACACTAAGAAGTGTTGCCATCCATTCCTTGTACGTATGTCTCGGTCCGTATCTGTCTGGGTGTTCATGCTTCTATTTCAGAAATGGTGCTTTTAGTTTTTACGCACATGACTGGTCTTTGCTACTTGCAGCACTGTATAATGCTATGACTTGGTGTCTGTCCATCTGTAACAAGTTGTGGAGTTCTGTCAAAATGAATGAACCAATCAAAGCTGCACAGACGCTACCATCGACTTATCCTACAGTCTATAGTATGAGGGTGACTTGATAGTCTAGTGGCTAAGATATCGGACTGGTGACTCTGTGGTTGCGAGTTTGAGCCCCGGCCACCGTACTGTTGAGTAACAACCTTGGGAAAGTTGTTCGCACCCTTGTGCCTTTGTCACCAAGCAATATAATTTGGTACTGGCCGATGGAAGGTGATGCTCTTCGGCTGGGAGGGTAACCGCAGGCCTGGTGGAAAGTAATATCAGCCTACCGCTGGGTGAATGGCTTAAAGCCATCTGTGGGCTGACTGCCTGTACACCGGGATCAGCTCCGGGCCCAACACTCGGTAATGAGTATGGGAGAACTTTACCTTTTATAGTATGTGAAGAGGGAATAAAGGTATCTCCAAAAATAAGGATACTTCGTTTGGAATTTTGTCCCAAACTCGGGCACAGAAATTTTGCAATGGCACATCGACCATTGCAAGTGTTATTAATTATAGTTCGATCGAAGACCATCCCCAGTTTGTCACACTGAGCATTTGCCCATGTGTACCATACTATGGGTGAGATGTAGCGCATAGTGTGGGTTCATCTTCAGCAGCTGAAACTTATTTGTTGGTTATGGTTTATTTTAACAATAGCTTTGCGAAATAATGTAGACCTATCTTGATAATATTTGTTAGGAATGTTGGCTAAACAATTTGTTACCCAGTCATGTGAAGGCTGCCCACCACATTGCTTAATGTAATTACTGTACATTGATGAAGCAAGATGTACCATATGATGGTGCACACACATCGTATGCATTCTGCTAAATAGTAAATTATTCACTTATGGTATTTTCCAACTTTTGGTGGAAATTCTTCTGTGAGCTGCTTTGCACTGTAGCCCTTTAACTTGCACAGTTCTGCACGATGCTGTCTTCCTTACTAAAAAAAGGCATTGCCCATATTGCCTGCTACTACAACAACAACATCTAAGCTGGTTCTTGGGAACAACACTTTCCTGACTAAACAGAAAGTCATCAAGCATTAAATTCTTTAGTAAACATTTCTGCCAAATTTTATCAAATTTGGTGTACCTTTGGCAATGTTGTTGCTAAAATGAAAGGGTACCCTTTTTATGACTCATACAGTGTGGATGATATTAACATAAGAAAACCCACGTCAGAAGTGAATCATGCATCTTAGCTGTGCCAACAAGATTGCACCAACTTGTAATCGATTTTAGTCTATCATTAATTGAGTAAAGCTGTAGAGACATAATTATTAACAAGAAGCTGTGTGTATTTCTGGAGATTATGATTGATTCTGAGGTTATTTCGTCCAGTGTAAACCTCCTCTGTCTGTCTGTGTGTGTGTATTTTGAAGGCAAAACCATTATTTTTTCTGATCCTGGCCTTCTTGTACGATGCTGTACTTTACTGGTATATCTATACAAGACTGCCAGATGGTGCCAAACGTGCTGACATTTTGGGTTTATGCAGCAGTTTATTAACAACAGTTATTATGACACTGCCTGCATTTGAGGTGGTAAGTATGTTAACCAGTTCGTTTTTACCAAGCAAATGATACTCTACTTTGGATGCACATTTGCGTAGGTGATGATGAAGATGAGATGAGATGTGGTGCTTAGAGTGCAGTGTCATTAAGTCTGTCTGCATATCTCAAGAAGTTTTGGATGGATGTTCATTATTATTATTATTATTATTAACGGTATTTATAAAGCACAGGATTTTCTAAGGGCCACAAGTGCACTATATCGGCAACAAAACTATCTGCTGTATAAACAGAATTGACTTCAGTTGTGCGCTGAAGGTCTTTATGGAGATATCAGTTGAGCACAATGCTGCAGGTAAGCCGTTCTATGTAGACAGTCTACAGACAGTGAAGTTCCAGTCATCATAGGATGTACTTGTGTGTGAAACATACAGCTATAGATCTACGTATCGGTTGATTTTCTGCTAAATTGTCTTAGCATGTGTACAGTTGCAATGTACGTTGTTGTTAAATTTACATGATTTTTTTATGTGATTTTCTACAGATAGGTAATATTCGACTGAAAAATGCTGATGGAATGCCACTGATCATGTTACTCGGTTCTTTGATGTGTTGTGCATGCTGGCTTGTTTATGGATTGCTGCTGAATGATCCAAATATTTATGTATGTACCCGCTGTTTATTCTTAGTATTGACTTCACCGATTGAAACAAAATTCCTGTAATGTGCTGAATTAACCTTCAGTTGCTATATTAAGACAACACTGTAACACTGTTGTTGTGGCAATAGCTTATGAAAAACATTACTTGTCAGTTTGCTGATTCATATCGGGTTTTCTTGGGTCATCCATATTATAGGTGCATATTGCAGTCTTATTTTATAATAAATTCACGTGGAGAATCTGTGAGATCACGGAGTGATGGTGATGATTACATCAACTTGGGTGATCCCATGCAGATCAGTCTTATTTTTACATTTTGGATCTTTTGTATGTACAGTAGATGAAGCTACAGTCGTCAAATTTTGTATCTAGTACGCCGCATCAAGTACGAGTGGAATTTTGGCGCGTCTTGATCACGCCAACAAAGTCATGCAGTGTTAGTACTGGGATGAGTGACCATCTCCACCTCAGTGTGTAACCAGCCACCCAGGCCAACTCAGCCTTGCCATCCTTGTGTAGGTGTGTGCAGAGAGTACTGGCAATGGTATCGGCCACTGCTAGCGAAGAAACAGTGAGTTCTGCTTTTGCACAACAGTAGGTCGTCCTGTCACCAGGACGTCTGGCACACTAATCTAGTACGCTAAAGGCACTGGCAGTTAATTCGGGCTGGCCATTTGGCCTACGTCGGTCATATGCAGGCAGGCTCATTTGGGTCTAAAAATTCTCGTTAGCTCAAAGCACTGCAAAGAGGATGAGCTCCCTTGCAACCTATGTCGTCTTCGGTGCACATTTCTTCTTTTTCTTCCTCCTCCTAAGATCAAGTATTAGCTTCAGGCAACAAACAACCACCATATGGCATGGTAAGGGTCATAATTATGACCCACTTTTAAATTTTGGGGCCCTGTCATACCTCTGAAATTAGTGATGCTAAGCATTTTGTATTTGATATTCAGATTGATTTTGCTGAGTATTTATGTATGCATGATAGATTAAGCCCTTAATGAGAATAATTGTGGTCACCTGACTTCTAGGTTTTTGGCAAATAAATGACAGTATCTCTAAGAAAAATACAAGGAGAGACATAGTTACAGCAGAAGACTAGTGAGAATCATATGTTGCCTACAGAAAGACTCCGATATGTGCTTGACAGTCTTTTTGCACTACTTCACTGCAAGTCCTCTTTGGTCTATCTCTGGGTTTGGAACCATCCACTTTATACTCCATACATTTCTTCACCCAGTCATTAACTTCTTTTTACAACACATGCCCATACTACCGCAGTTTGTTTTTCTGTAGTACCGAAATTATGTCCTCTATTCCTGTTCTCTCTCTGTGTCTCTCATCTATAACTATCTTTTAGATTAACATCACACATCCATCTGATCATTCTCATCTCTGCCATCTCATTCTCTCACTTCCATGCAACATACTACTTCACACCATTGTACAGTCTCCCTCTCATAGTCATTGCTGCGTCATTTAAGTGGCCGAAAATCACTCCTTAATGTATATGAAGGTAGCAGTGGTGCTGCTTCATCACTTTGATAGCAGTATAAGCACTACTTCAATTTAAGTATGGTTGGTGCAGCTGAACCTGATGGTCTGAATGTGACGTTAGTACTTTGTCTTGTTACTTCGATACATGTTTGTAACTATTATTCTTAGATCTCATTTTTTGCTACCATGTGTTTGCAAACTTTTGGAGCATTTATTTTATTTTATTTTACATGTGTGAGCAGCATAAACTTTGTTTTTTAGTATTGAGTTTTTGCAGTAGGCATATTTGTCATTTAGCAACAGCCAAAACCTTTATTACTGACATTTTGGGAGTTTTGCAGGTTTTGACTCAGCAGGAGTTTAGATATTAAACAAAATTAGACAAGTGATTTTTGCACATGGTACACATTTGTGAAAATTAATGTATGCAACATCGATGCACTTGATGATTTACATGTTGCTATGGCAGTGAATCCATGAACAAGCTACATAAGCAATAACACAATAGCAAGTTTGTACTATATAGAATTAAATGTTGTTATTATTACATTATTCTTTTAGCTTCTGCAATTACTTTGAAGAGTGAATTATGTTATTTGATGTGTGTGTGTGTATGTGTGTTTAGTCACCAAATATTCCTGGCATCATGACTGCTGTTGCAAAGTTGTTCATCATCTATTTATATGCTGGCAATACGAAGGCTGATTAGAAACAGTGACATTCATTCCACTTGAGCTATTTCTACGTTGTCTTAGCCAGTGCTGTTTAGCAAGTTCCTGTCTGTTGTATTATGTGTTTAATCTTCTTTAGCATCATTTGGTTTAGGACTGTACTAACTAACTAGGCACAGGTTATTTTATTTCCACAATAATTAGCGCGAGATGTAATATATACATCTTGCGCTTATGCTACGATGTCAGTGTCCGTCTGTCTGTCCGTCTCTCCGTCTGTCTGTGACGGACGTGCATTAGTGCATTGTAGCTAATTTAGGTTTCAAATTCCGATCAAAATTTACTGTGCATTGTGCTCACAGCCCACAATGCGCCCGCATGCACTGCAACTCGCAGTGCATGCGGGCGCATTGTGATCGCTGTGCATGCCGGGAAGAGGGGAGGGGTCATCTCGCGCTATGCTAGCCTTCTTGTTTTATTTCATGGTAATGGCAGTTTTCGTTTTGTATGACTATTGTGCTGTTAATGAACTGTGATTTGTTCAGTTTGATTCCAGTTGTGTCCCGATGTGTCTTTACTTGTTATTATCTATTACTTCTAATTATCTGTCGACATTGTCTAACTATTTTTTATTCATATTTAATATATGCCATTATTACTATGTTAGTTGTATTACGTTGTTGATTGTATTCCATAATATGACTTAGGTTGTATGTAGTTAGTTATGTAAGACAGCTATTTTGCAGTTATGGACAGGTAAGGTGGTCATATGGAGATGGTTTACTGGTCCAAAGGATCACTAGTTCGAAAATATGTCATTATGTCAGAAGGGTAGGTTAGTATGGTTAGGGTTTAGAGTGAGTAGGTTTGAGGTTAGGATTAGTGTTAATGTTGGTTTCACAGTGAGTATTGGCATCCGGTATACGAATATGATATTCCTACAAGATGATATATTTTAAATCACCCAAGTGGCAAGTACATACTTTGGTGAATTTTGTACATGTTGCATTTTGTGCTATATTGTGGGATAATGCCGAGTGCATAGATGACAAAACCCATGGAAGCAGATGTCTTCCATCTCGTCAGTCCAGCACACAGCCGAGAATGGTGATTTGAGCAGGCCACATGCTTGGCTTGTGGTCGACGGGTGCAAAAGTCTGCAGTGATGGGCTTTTGGACCAAATGACCCGTTGGACTAGTGATTCTTTGGATCACTTTACGTCTAGTCAGTGATATTCACTGTTTATGTTTATTTTCCATGGTGACTGCGGCTTTGAGATTTACGCAACACAGGCACACATAGGTTTGTTAAGTTGTACTGTGTGGCTACTGTCGGTATTATAATATTGTGGCAACAGTGTGTATAAGGTGCTAGGAATGGCAGCAAAGGTGCATCTTATACTGTATTTGTTATATGATAAATGTAGCCATGTTTTACTGGCATGGAGTTGTACACTATCCTTGGCCCACAGTGAGACTGCACTGTTTCTGAGCTATGACCACTTTTCACCATATATGACTGCTGTGACCATAAACAGCCTTCAGCTTGCTTAAAGTTGGTTACAACAGTTAAAAGTATAAGCCAAATGCGATTTGCTGTTCATCTGTACACACATTCTAGATAATAGGTACTATATGATCTAGAAAGGTTTTGAATAGCTGAAGTAAGCTTGCAAGCACAGCAATAGAGGCTTTTGAATGAGTAACAGTGGAAACTGTAATGGCCCTCCATTTCTTGCATTTCACATTCAGGGAATCAGCCTGGCGGCTTTTCTATTGGGGTTTAAAAGTACACTATAACCATTGATAAAATTTTGAGAATATTGGTAGCTGTAAGTCAAGAAAATGCTTTGAATAAATTGTTTAAACATGATCTAAGTGTAGTTTCAGTTACATGATACGTTTGTAGTTTTTGTTAACTGCCAACCAACCAAGTTTCAGTGAAATATGTACTTAACTAATATATTTTTAGTTATTGCTTGTTTTATGTGTCAGTATAATTAACTTACGTCTAAATAACATTACTTTATTACCATGAATTTAATCTTACAGCTAACATGCCAGTAACATAAAGTGACAAATGCTTGCGCAGCCCATCCTGGCTGGCCTGGCCTGGCCAGGTAGTTGAATACAGATAATCGCATTGTAGAACCATCATGTACCGTACCCTCAAAGTTACCTAATGCACAGCTACAGGCTGCATATGTTTGTTATTCCAAAATAATTGTAACTCTCGTTGTTGCTGTTGTACCCATTTATAAATGCATTATGGAAGCAGTTGTAACCATTCATTAAATCTATCTTGATGACTCCCTTACCTTTCCTCAATCACTCCCTTCTCACTTTGAAAAGCCTGGCTGGTAATGAAAGGTTTGTGTCTCTGCATTTACACATCGAGCCCAGTGAAGAATATGACAATTACAAAATTCAGAGGGAACCAAATACACTTGGTCTCCATCTTCTCCAACATTGGATGGTAAGTAAGTAAGTAAGTAAGTAAGTAAGTAATTAGAAAATTTATAGAGCGCATTATGCAATGCCTCTAACGCGCTGACGTGCTTTAGTACAACGCAAAAAAGTATGTCTTTAAAGATCGCTTAAAAGTGTCTTCGCAAAGCGAGGTGTCACGTTAAAAATCTGGAAGCGAGTTCCAGACCATCGGGCCTGCAACAGAAAACGCCCAACGGCCGACGGTAGTGGGTACATCCCACGGATCCCATAGAGTGATTGCACCTATGCTGTCTGCAGTTAATCAAATTAATCATTTTATCCTTAATGTGCCACTAGAAGGAAGGGACACACCCTTTAGGAATGCGGGCTGTTTATGCCTTTACTGTACAGCCTTTCACGTATTGTATGTACATAAATATAAAAACTTATGGAGAAGCATCTTGTTGTGCATGTTTTGTGATACATTCCTGTATCATTCATTGCTGTATTCAAAAACACTGCAACATTATTTTGAGGGTCGTTCTATAAATAAGTTACAAAATGGTGTCATTCAGACAGTTTTCAGTATGTGAAAAATGCAACAAAATTTGTGTCATAGGGAATTTAATTCTGGACATAAACTAAAATGTCACTTAGTGTTACTTAGAACATAATTAGTCAGTGTAATATTTTGCTCATTGATTTGCTTCCATAACTCAGTATCAAGCAGCACTGCAAACCTGTTTAAATGTCTCAAATATTAGCATTGCATTTTTCAGTGTATTCTCTAAATTTAAAGTGAATGGCATTTTATACCAAGTCGTTTACCTGCTGTTCCTTACAGGATGCTTTCAGCAGCAACATCATGATACTTAACATTTATAAATGATGTCACGGTGATATCATCATTATAAAACTCACAGACAGTGTCCCCTATATATAACTTACTTTTCAGATTTTTCAAGCATATTTTTAAAATGAACTGAATAATGGCATTTTGTAATTGATTTATACTTGTGCATACGAGATGTAGTATAGTTCTGTTGGCACACACAGTCACACTCAGGTACTGTGTCATGATGGCATAACTTACTGTCACCAATTTTCACCATCTGCTGGTTCCGTTTGTCGTATTTTCTGACTCTGTATCAAGTTTCCAACAGATTCTAACGTGATTGTAAAGGCCACTAGTGGAGTGCAAAAGTTTTATGTTGTACTTTTGTTGTTATATACATACATAAGTTTATAACGTGCACAGTGGTCAAACACAAGGCTTGAATCTATATGTATTGCTCTACATGTATTTAGTAAATTAGATAACGCATGTTTTTCAAATTTGCTACTGTCATTTGAGGTGAGGCTAGTTGAACATTTGTGCCATCTGTGGAGTAACATATATGCAGATTGCAAAGAGAGAGATATTTCACAAGTGTGCACGACTACAGTGGACCGTACTGTTGCACACAGCAGGTGAAAGTTGCAGAAGTGTACTGTACAAATGTTAATACTCCCTTTGTGTTAAGTGCTTTAATGCTGTTAGTTGGGCAGATCACTATGACTATTTTGTTTTATGTAATGTAATGCAATTGATATGACTTTTTAGCATGTCTTCAGAATACATGTACCCGATATGCAGTAAGGAATATTCCCATGCTTTACACTGCATGATCATGCTGTTGCAGTATTGTATTATAACCTTATTTTAGGCAATTGTAATGTTTAATGTTACCTTTCTTTTACATGTATTTTTATTTTCTATATCCAAGATTGTTTCATTTCACAACAAACAGTGATTTGTTTTTCTGTCACCCATAGAATAAGGCATGTAAGTCATTTAATGTAGCACAGGCTGTGGGAGGCCTTCAAAACTAGTCAATTATAAATGTTACCACATATCCCAACGTGACAAACCCATTCTTGTGCTTTGGTGCCACCTGGCAAATACAGTTGAATGATCAGACAACTGCTACTCCAAAATATGATATACACACAAAATTTAAAGGAGGTCTGATCTGTTGTTTCTCTATTATGGTTAGTGCACTGCTGCAAGACTACCAAAAATGACAACTGTATACGAGGCACTGCTTTGTTATTGTGTAACCTACCTTTACCAAATTCAGCGGGCATTAAGTGATAATCAGCGATTAATACTGTATTTTAGGATTTCTTATTTTCCTTCCTGCTGTGGAATGTTTTAAGCCACCAACTGTGGATCAAATCACTGACCTACCCATGCCCGGTAGCAGCAGTTTTTAGCGCGAGATGTAATATATACATCTCGCGCTTATGCTACGATGTCAGTGCCCGTCTGTCTGTGACAGAAGTACATTGGCGCATTATAACAAATTTAGGTTTCAAATTACGATCCCACTTTACCGCGCATTGCGGCCGCCCTGCTGCTCGCCGTGCTGCTTGCGGGTGGATCATCTCGCGCCATGCTAGCCAGTGCTAGGTCTCTTGTTATCTGTTAGTATTCAGTTCACCCTCAAAAAATATAGTGTGGATAGTAGTGTGATAGTCAGTGATTAATGCTGTTGTTTTTCATTTCCTAGAAAAAACCTCCAATTATGGAATATTGTTGAAAATTTTGCCCCAAATCATCTTTTTCTGCTTCCTGAAAAATTAGTAGGATCCCGCAAAACTGTGCAAGTAGCACTTGTATTATGGACATATATCCCAGCAATTTCCATATATCCATTGATGGGTTTCTGAGATTTAGCATAAAAATGCTTTTAAAAATCCTCATTAGCACCATTGTAAAATTTTAGTTTTTGATTACTGAAAAAATTGGGGAGTGCTCTCCAGAAACTAAGACCTACTTATAAAACTTACACCTGTGTGACATAGGCCTGTCCTGTCATACCTGGGAGTCGACCCACGTTTCAAGTGGGGTCAGATCACTTTTCTCTACCGTCAAATCAAATTTGCCTAGCGCCCGTTTGTTTTATGTCAAGTCGACTTAGTGATAAAATATTATTATTAGCCAACATCATAGCAACATTGTTATCATTGCACTGCCTCTAATAA
>Ga0209782_1001564_pt1 | contig 12083 bp, 8 predicted proteins | sample WorMetmaBAHAMAS1_FD_187390 | JGI IMG/M metagenome (GOLD analysis project Ga0209782, IMG submission 187390) | Marine gutless worms symbiont microbial communities from Max Planck institute for Marine Microbiology, Germany - Inanidrilus... | ecosystem: Host-associated > Annelida > Digestive system >... | reverse complement strand
GATGACACGTGCATCACTTTATCCTGTCATCACATCAGTAGTGTGTAACGAGACAAAAAACACGCCACATCACCAAAGCCATTGACAGCTGAAACAAGAAATCAACAACGGGCAAAACTGACATGATGCAGAACAGAGAAATGTTTGGATTAAACATGTCAACTATAGTACCAAAGATAGTTTTGCCACACTGATCATAATTCTGGCAACTATTACACGAAATGTTGTATAGCAATGGAAACAGGCAGACACCATGTCTAATGGCCCCCTTTCCGGGACAATCTGGGTTTGCTGATACTAGAAATGTAAACCATTCTGGATTTTAATGAAATGCTAAGATGATCAGGTGGCAATGGCATCAGCTGGACCACACACGTGCATGTCATTTGCACTTCACCACAGACAACCACGCCAGCACCTCACTCTATCTTTACAGGCCGGGTGCTTCTTGCTCCTTACTGACGTACAACCAGCAGTATCAATGGACAAATAATGGGACATTGGAGGATGACATAGAGCTAGTGCAAGTGCTAACCACTGTACACAGAGAATACACAGGTTCGGAACAAATGAAAAAAAAACATAATTGATGGCAACTGGCTAATCCCGCTTCAACTAAAAATGGCTATTACCAATAAAAACGCATGTGTGAATGTATCGCATTTAGAAGCCGACATAATGCATTACTAACACACATTTCAGTATTCAATGCAATTCAATATTAACACTTATAGCATGCACGTAGTCAGCTGCAGAGGCTAAATCTGAGGCAGTTAAGTAAAGTAAAGTCAATCAGTAATAAAAGATGTCAATAGCACTCAGTTAATTATTCATAATGACTCATTTGCTTTTACTGTTCTCAGTGTGTCTAATCCACCTCAACATCATCATGAACGTAAAATAATTTACTCATTAAAGACAACATTATTTCATCAATATTCAAAAATTAAGAAACGAAATAGTGCAAAATCATTTGCAGATACACACAAGAAATCGTCGACAGTATCCAAACTGACGGCATTCACTTGCATCAGGCAGCACATATGAAAAAGTTTCTCTGAAATACATTTGCATCAAATACAAAATACAGCGGTGTGCCAAAAGTTAACGAACAAATACGACACTCAACCAACTGGGCGTCCGCTTTTAGGATTGTTCTCTACATTGCCACGGTTTTCATTATCTTTGAATTATGCAGCAGATGGTACTGCGATTTACATTAAATAACTTGGCTATCTCTGTTTGTTTTACTTTTTGCTGAACAACTACATTTTATCTGATCAACTGTTAGTATCTTACGAACGCTATACTCATCAGTGATTTTTTCTACATTATAACTATCTACACAAAAAAACAATATTAACGATACATGACGTAGAGAATGACGTCAGCAATGACGTCACATCGCGCACGGCCATTCTAAAAAAATTATAGTTTTACGGCATGCACAATTGCAACGTACAGCTATCACCATAATCACTGCCATAGCGTTTGTTTGTTAACTTTTGGAACACTGCTGTAATCCACGGATCACTAACATCAATAACTGCCACAGTCAACTCTACCTCCGTTTCAATTGCCGTTCACCACGTGAACCTGGGTCAGCAATCAATACCCGGGGTTTTCTTCCTTCAGTTGCACCAAAAAATGGCAGAATGTAAAAAACGAAGCAATCATATCAACTGTAGACCCATGCCAGCTGTACAGTCGATAACCATGTGACCTTGACCTTTGACTTCAGGGTCAATCCATACCGAGTGCCTGGCATGACATAAACAAATCACAGAGTGAGGTCTTTATAACACTTGACAAAAATGCTAAAAAATAAATAAACAAAACAAAATAAACTCATCGTCTGATATCTGATGAGCTACTGTCAAACAAGTTGCAAATCTCTCACCCATCATAGAGAGTGACAGGTCGCCAGGCAGACGCATCTGGGAAACAGAACCTAGCAACCATCGTCAATGACTCTTCCGACTGCAACCACAATGACAACCGCATCTCAAATACATGTACCTGCCCAAACATGTCTACAGAAATGTGTTTTTATCCAGTTAGTTTAAATTCTAAACAAAATTTACTTAAGTTATTGTTTCAGTTGATCCATACAAAACTAGTTATAGGAAATATGTTCTTTAAATATTATCTTATCAAGTTTAAAAAATGTACTTATTCAAAGTCTAAGTAATAATGTCATAATTTTAATGCCGACTCACTTGTTCGGGGCAGTGAAAGAGAACATGTACAACAGAATGGTGTGAATCTTCATCTGTATCAAGTCCAACGACCAACGCGTAGTCAAACAAGCGATCTGGTTCTTTGACTTTCAATGCGGCATATGTCAGTACTTTGCTTCGCTGACACAAATGTACAATTACATTATTAAATTTTACACCGTAAACCTGGGGCCCGATTTTCAAACGTTCCTAAGTTGTACCTAAGATCTTGCTAAATCTGTCTTAACTTTATCATAAAATTGTCATAACTAAGGGACTTAGGAAATCCTAAGATTATCCTAAAATCGTCGTAAACTAATTTTCTGAAATAATCTTAGCACATCGCAAATTTCTCGCAACTTTCTCGTAATGTTATCCTAATTAAAAATAGCAGCCAATCACAAGAAGCGAGGGTTTTTTGATGCCAGTGTCAGTTACTACTTATTTCACGACGAGTGTTCATCATAACGTAATCGTCCACCGTGTTTTGGCTTTTTTACGTAAATAACAAATAAAACAACGAAAGCAACGCTTATTGTTCGTAACTGTAAGTTTTATTGTGACTTTATTATAACATTGTGGTAATTTTATTACAATTTCGTTCCACTGTTTGGTCCTATGACTGCAAGGTTGTTATCGTAAAGTAATGACGTAATTTCTTCCCAGTTTTCCAATAGGATTTTTAGAAAATCAGCTTGATCACAACTTTCTCCTAGGATGTTCATAACTTTGGTTATTGTCGTGATTTTATACTAAGACCATCTTAGGATGTTTTGAAAATTTGGCCCCATGTATATTACACGATACTCTACACCACCTTCGTGTAACTTGTAACATGTTGTTAAGAGCATGAATTTTTTTTTATATCTGTAATATCAACATGACAGTAACATTTGATACCAAAGTTCTGAGTAAGCTCTCACGAAAACAAAGTTTGCAAAAGCGAACGTTATTAAATCGAGCTTTACACCTCATGAGCTCTACCTGCTTGAGTGACTAACATGTATTACTAAGATAGATGTATTCATGCCACAAACTCTTCCACAGCACAATATCAATACAGCATAAATTCACTGAATGAAACGTTACTGCTCCGTTATCCACTATGCGCTGATTATTATCAGGATAATATATAAAACCATTAAAAGCTGCAATTACAATCTAACCCACTAGTCCCACTCTATTTTCCTCTTTTATTGTTATAACGTTTATTTCTGTATAGGCCTAGATCTTAGTCACATTATACATGTTATTTGTATTGTACTTACGGTACTATTATTAGTATTTTGTATTTTAGTATTTACATACATGTTATATTCAGCTATTCAGCCTTTTAAATGCTGCAAGAGCATTCAGTAAAATCACTCAGTCAATCAGTCATAGTTGGGGACAGTATTTTGTGGTGCATTCAGTGCTTTCACAATTCTGATAAAAAAGGCATCAATCTTGTAAAAGCCAATGCACTTTATTCCTAAAAGTTCTCTTCCAGAGTAAATGGAGGTAAGGGATACCAGATAACCAAAGTTCACATGCAGAATGGCCGTTAACACAGATGGTGTTAGGTACTGGTGGTTAACTCACAGTTCTGTGTCTAGTGTCAGCAACATGACGCAGCATACGCTGTCGATGTTCCTCCATGTTTGACAGCTCACCTTCACTATCTGCTCCTTAACAAAAATATGCCAAACAATCAACTACTTTACATACTTATCACAGTGCAACACACTCAAATTAACCAAGCTTTGAAGCTCTGACTAGATTTCAAATTATACATAACACCTTGTGTACCACACTCAAGTGCAATGCAAGAAAAGACCTGGTGCAAGGAAAGGAAGTAAGGCCTGAACAGTCACACAGTGCACAAATAAGACATATCACCTCCAAGGCACTCAGGTATGACTTAGGCTATCGGAGATCATGCAGTTTACCTGCGACCCACATTTTATCCATATGGCATAACATCAGGAGTTCTGAAGAAAGGTAGGGAAAGGTACCAGTTGTGGAGCATCATCACAATTTTGCTGTATATGTAACCAGTAGTTGGCCTGCGTTACTGGTTACAGATCAAAATGATACAGCTGTGGCCCATATCGCATTTTTCGTGGAAAGTGGCCAATTTTAACCCACCCCATCTGTATTTTTCGTCCCTGTAGGGTTGACCCCGTTCGAATTTCACCGAACTTACTGTCAGAAAACTAGAGTCCCGGGGCTATCGTGTGTGACATTATTTCCGTGATCCTATGTTTAGCCGTTTTGATACAATACCGGAGTGTGACAGACACACACAGACACACGACGACAGTATATACCGTGCTTAGCATAGCGTCGCACGGTAAAAATTAGTGATAATGGCCCACAACTGTTAAAGTTATTTGAACATGGAAAATGTGTCTGCTTTATAAAATGCACTGTGGAGAAAAAAGTGTAAGGCATCAAACATCAAGCACACACTAACACCAGCAGTGGTCACGGTAAATGAACCAAATGCAACAAAGTTTTGTCTCAAAACGTTTCCAGTGGTATTGGTCAAATTCTAATGGTAGTGTAATTCTCACTAACAGATATCACACTTTACATCAAGCTCACATTTAAAGGAACACCATGCAGCATTGGAGTTGACATGTTAAATGACATCTTGAACGTGTGGAAGTTCATATTGACAGTGATCAGTCTAAAACACAGAAACAACTACAAACCATCGTCAGCGTCGGGGCGAGCAGCTGCCTCACTCTCGGTCAGTGCGTTCAGTCGCAGAATAGAGTATGCATTGCTGATCTTTGCACGCGTCTCCTGCAACATTCACATACAGATTGATAATGACAACAGTCATCACAGTCACTGCCAGTCTACAATACAATGCTGCAATCAGCAGTTCACCGCGAATCTTATAGACGATTCACATGGCTTGATTCAACTTGACATTCAAGTTGTATCATGTTTGGCGGGTGTGAACAGGATAATTACTTTGACTGTGTTCATATTCTTGCAGACTGTCGCCAATTCAGTTCACCATCCAACACGACTACACTCGACCGTCGGGTTGCGTCGTGTCAGGCAGTGTGAACTGGATATAAAACATCTAATGCCTGACATGCTTGACTTCAGTTCAGTGCATGATTAAATCTCACCGTGGACTCACTGTGGCCTGTGTGTTACCATCAGCATGACAGCCAGTGTGACATACAGTGGCAGGAGCTGCAACCACTAGTAACTCAGCCTACTACACCCACGAGACAGTAAATAAGTATCAGCTTTCAATGACTCATGGCTGCAATTGTTTACTATCATTATTGTTAGTAGACAGAATCACAGATAATGCTCGTTTGACTCAGTTGGTCTATATCAACAGACCAACTAGTCAACAGAGTTACTGTGCATCAGGCAAGGTTCGTACTGGAACGGGTGACCATCTTCAGGCTAAAAAACCATCTCACCAAATACTCAGCCACCCAGAACAACTCAGCCTGGCCATCCCATCGTGGTTAGCCACAATCAATGAGTATAACATAAAGCTAGAGCATAAATAGACACATCATGTGATACTATATCTGTGCATAAGCTGCAGGAATGGAGAGAGCAACATGGGCCCATGTATCTTTAATAGACATAATTATCTCTTTTCATCACATCAACCATACAATCTCCTTCATCTAGTCTGAGCAACATGCAAATATCCAGCTCAAAAGTAACCCTAAAAATTTTCATGTGCACAATATCTGTTCATTTTTTATTGCTCTGCTGTACACAAAACTGTACATGCGGAATAGAGCAATCTCTATCACTCAGTTCTATGTATAATTTAGTTCCCACACCATTACAACAACTATATGAAAGTAAACAAAATTTGTCATTACCAAATAGCAGATTCATCAGTCAGATTCATAAATACAGTGCAAGAAATTTCATTCAGACATAATCAAATGCAACTAGCCTGTCGTCTTTTTACACACGGACTTGAACCCTGTAGTAGTGATGAGTCTAAATCACCAGTTACTGTTCCAGAAACTGATGACGCTGAGCCATCACTAACACTGCTGAGTCGTGAAGGGCTGTAAGACTGTACAGTAAATACAAGCATCAAGTTATCACAAGCAGTCTAACACTAAGGTCAGATTGCACCATCCATACTTCACTTAAGTAGTCCTTAAATCTCCATGCATTTCTACGGAGATTTAAGGACTACTTAAGTAAAGTATGGATGGTGCAACCCGACCTAGGTTTCAACAAGCATACAAAACATCACTACAGCACAACTGATTAACTCACTTCTAGTATTCAGGGACATCACAGAAATTACATGCAAAGGAATCTGCCTCATAGATATAAAGCCACGCAATATATTTAAAAAAACATGTAGAATTCTTCCACAAAATATGACAATGAAAAGTAAAAGTTTGGTTGGCACAACTAAGTAATATGTACATTCAGTAATTGTGAACTGTAAAAAAACAGTCACGAATAATGACTCTTGCATCTTTCACAATATTCAACAGGTTCAACAGCACAGTGACAGGCAAAGGTATTGATACGTTTCACAACCCTAATCAAACACTTGAAACAAGACTGAAGCAATAGTCGATAACAGACAGTCAGCTTCCACAGTGATAAACCAACTGGTAGCTGTAATTAATTTCCATAGGCCCACAGTACCTTTCCAACCACACCACATCACTATCTTTGGGCCAGTACTAGATCATACTGCTTAGCAATAAAGACCCCATGAATAATATAAAGACATTAAGTGCAAAAAGCACAGTAAATGACTTATAAGGTGACTGACAGTGAGAGAAGCAACATCAAACACGTGACTGCCTAACAAATAATCACACCGTCATACCACATCTTAACAGATAGTACAGTAGTACACTTTATCTTTAGCTAAAACTGAAGTCTAAAACTTTAGTTTTAGACCAAAGCTTAATCTAAATGGCAAAAACCTGACTTTAGACCCAGTTCAGATTAGACTTTGGTTTTAAACTAAAGTTTTAGACTTTAGTTTAAGTCTTTGGTCTTAGACTTTAGTTTTAGATCAAAGTCTTAAGATGAGGTTGTAGGCCATCCAATCCATAAATGATGATAAATTTACATTTTCAGCGATTTTACAGACTTACAAATTATTTCGCATGCTGTTCTTTTTATCTTGGTGCTTTTGGTCCATGCCATTATTAATTACACCGCCATATACAACACCATCACTGACGTCGGTTTGTTTACTTTTTTAAACGAAACTTTAGTAATTTAGTTTAAGTCCTTACTCTAAGGGATGGGTGATAACTGTCTATCTAAGTACATTACAGTCGTTTGGTTTAAGACTGAACTGAACTTTAGGTCTAAGCAAAAACTTTGGTTTTAGACTTTAGTTTGAGACCAAAGTTTAGCATCACTTCACATTCTGCAGTAATTAGGTCTTAGACCAGACTTTTAGTCTAAAAAATTTAAGTTTTAGACTTTAGTTTTAGCGAAAGATGAAGAGACCCAGTGTCTCAAAAAGTGACATCCATGCTATATTTGCTCAAGTTTTATCAAACACTGCTCAATCTGGTGTAATAAAGCAAGAGATAGACCTAAGTAAACAATATTACATCATACATATGTTGTGTATGTGCACCATACCCTGAAAAATGTAAAAACCAATGTTATTATAAAGATTGGCTGCAATACGATACAGCAAACTCAAAAAAAGTATAAAATAACTTAAATATATAAATATAATAAATACAAATAAAGCATAATTTGATCTCCTACCGGACATCGGGTTGGCTCAGTTGCTTCAGATGCTGCGGTGCTGGCACCAGCTAAAAGGGTTCGTCGAGCTACGTTACAATTTACTTCACTGGGAACTGCATAAACATCATCATTATCTGACATATCAGACCCACTTGCAAGCTTATTATTTGCCATCAATTTTTCCTCTGATAACAATGATGCACATTCCTGTTTCTGGCAGTCAGAGTCCCTATCATGAAGTTGATCACTGAGATTTGCTGTGGCTGCAGCTGTATCAACCATCGATGATCTTGGAGATACAGTAGAAGAACGGTTGTCCGAAAAAGCTGGCGGTGGTGGTCTTGGTGGAGCCGGAAGTTTGTCACTTTGTCGTCGCTTCATTTTCCCACTTACATCTTTTGTCTTGTTTGCTGAATCTTTATCACTTCCATCTACACTACCAGAACGACAGTCCTTACTCTGTGTCACAGGATCACCACTTTCACACACTTCTAGTTTAACATCACTATCAACATCATCCTGGTCAGTCAGTTTGTTCACAGGGTCTGTAGCTTCCAATATGGTGGAAGGAGGTGCGGTTACTTCTTCGTAGTTGCTAGCACTTTGCAGCTCAGATGACCGTGGAAGACTCAAACTCTTGAGTCGCATGTACTCGGAGTGTGCAAACGTACGTGGTGGCTTTCTTGGTGGTGTGCTGCCAGACGCAACTACACTCTTGGACCGAGCCACTGATGGTTTATTAACATTACTTCTGTCACTGTCGATATCCGACTTACTCCTTAATGTTCTTGACTTGTTTACAACAGCATAAACAGGCGGAGAAGCACTTGCAGTAGTTGAAATGGTCGAAGATGGCACAGAATTTGAGGACATCTGGTCGCTAACTACACTCGACCCACTCACAACATGTGAAGTATAAGAAACATGATCCGAACCTACACTTTCTCGCGTGATTGTAGTGACTGGCTTTGGTTTCAAAGCCGGCTTTGAATCTCGACTGCTAACAGAACTGGAAGACAATGCAGATGTGCACCTAATGCATGGCGATAAATCTTGCAAAATGTTTCTGCAAGATTCACTTCCATTCTCTCCATCGTCTGGCAACATTTCCAAAGTTCTTTCGCCATCAGCAGACAACCGTCGTGTCTCTTTAGAGGTCGGGGGTGGAGGTACCGGAGGAGCCTTGCGAGCCTTCGGACTGTATCTAAACTTGACATCAGCTGGTAAACTGTGGACAGCCACTCCTGGTTTACCTGGAATCACACTCTTTGCAGGTGATGAAACCCTGTTTTCAATTCTGCCAGATTCCGGCCCCTCAGTTTTTGTACTGTTCTCACATGATTGTGTCTCCGCAGTTAACTTGTCACTGATATTGTTTTCACAGTGAGATATCACAGCAATTTCTTTCATTGCTGTGGTCATTGCTTCGATACCAGCAGGAAGAGTTATTGACAGTTTGGTTTGAGTGTTAACACTTTCTGAAGATGTGCACTGATCGTGCTCATTATCGCTGCAAGTTGCCAATGTACCATCAACAGCTGAAGAAGATGAACTAATGTCACGGTCATCTCCATGGCTACTTCTGGGACGAGATGGTCTAGGTGGTCGTTTGGGCCCTGAAGACATGACTCTGTGAATCAAACAGATCCAAAACTAAAGATCAAAATCTGTTTTTGCAAACCACCAGATGCACAAATGCAGCCAGTCAAGCAGAAATCAAAAGTAAATACATAGAAACAAGTGACAGACACATACAAGGCCCATAGCTAGAATAGTACTGTGCGAGTAAAAACCAACCAAAATGGAGATTTTAGAACTGTAACAACCCTAAGCAATAGTTGAGATAGTAAGACATTATGACAGTATTGTCCGCTAACAACCACTTAAGGCTCAATGAATATAAAATTGTGATTTCATATCGCAAACGTGCTAAGAATGCACGTGGTATCAGTTTGCCTTCATCACGGCAGCATTATTTGGTTGCCATGGCAACGTCCCTTGCCTAATCAAAGTGGAAATTCCCACGCAACAGTCTCCCGAAACTAGCCTAAGTACATGCACATTGCGGCATGCTCATTTTCCTGCGGACAAAGTCTTAAAATATCCCAAATTGGTAGGAAACCATGAAACTGACAACTCTGCACTAGTCATAGTGGTACTAAAGTGACTGACTTTTATCGTCCACAAAAAATTTTCTTCAATAAATAGAAACTTCATGTGTATAATTTCAGCATACCCATACAGACGGACTAAAACCGTTAAGTTTCTGCCAAAAAACCTAGGCTTTAAACAAATACGGACTAAGGAAAACACCTAGATTTTACTTTCTGATACCATAACAATACTAATAACAGATCACTGACAGTGACTAGAATGCAGCTTGCATTGTTGCTGACGATGCAGAGTAGTGTCAGGTATCATTCTGTCTGGCAGTAAATTATCCCGAGATGAGTACGATGCAATACGATGCAAAATATCATCACATTCGATACGATGCAATGTATAGTGCCATACTAGCTGTTATTCTTTTGTCATGTTACACTAAAGGGTTGTCCAAATAATGAAAGTTTTGCATGGATAACTTTTGAAACATTTGCCACAGAATCACATTGCTTGAACTATCCAAAATGCTTCGTGAAGATTACTTACCACTAATAAACGCAAAATTTTTATATATGATTAAATATTTTTTGGTTAAATTGTCGGAAGTAGTTAAACATCATCAGGAGTTATCCTGATGTGCTATTGGTTGAGTTTCTTCCGATGAATGTTACTAACAGAGCCAACAAACTGGCCACATAACTCACGTGATGTAAACCTTGTGGATTATTTAGCCCGCTCAGCCCACTTGCCGGAATGGCTATATATTTTGCTTGCGTTAATTTCTTCTTTTTTTCTTTTTTCTTTTTTTTACTATGAGCAAAGCTATCTCAGTATCAACTGCACCAATTTTCACGATCTTTTCACCAAATGGAAGGTATTTGCGTGACTTTTCTTGATCCAGTCCAGTTTTTCCGATTCCTCAAGGGATGTTGCCATGGCAACCAATTTTGTGTCATAAGCAAAACACAAACCACGTGTGATTTTTGCAATTTTTACACCATATGAAAGCGTTTCGGGTGTAGATGATAGATCTGAAATTTTGTTCCAATATCTCAAGGGACGTTGCCATGGCAACCAATTTAGTGGCAAGAATGGGGCAAAATTACCAACCCCCTGCACTTATCGCTCAGTCATTCCGAAAAATAATGGGCTATCGCTATCTCAATGTGTGCATTAACAGTGTAAATGATGCCTCTAAATCATGTTAAAATTTCGTGAAATTTGGTCCAGTAACTTCAGAGTGGACAGGGCTTATTTGTGGACGTCAGGTACGAGACAGCCAAAAAACTGGCACATTTAGTCGAATATCTCCGGATATACTTCACCGATTTTAGCAATCTTTTCAGCATATGAAAACGCTCTACGTGCAGATGATCGATCTGTATCTCAATTTTTCCAGGGATGTTGCCATGTCAACCAAATAATGTTGCAAAAATGTTATCAATGCCAACTGATACCACTTGCATTCGTTGCAGTTGTGCTAGAAACGAATTGCAATATTATGGTCTAGCTGTGCGCATTAACAATGGAGATGATAGGGTTACATCGTATAAAAATTTGGTGAACTTTTGCCTGGTCACTCCAGAGATGACAGGGCTTATTTGTGAACGTCAGGTATGACACAGCCAAAAAACTGGCATATTTCGTTGAATATCTCCGGATATGCTGGACGGATTTTCGCAACAATATTTTCACCATATGAAAGCGATTTACATGCAGATGATGGATATGTACCTTATTTTCAATCTGTCAAGGGACGTTGCTATGACAACCAAATAATGTTGCCGTAATGAAGGCAAACTGATACTATGTGCATTCTTTGCACATTTGCCAGATGGTAGCATGGTTTTGTGTCTTAATCCTAACAGCTAAAACCTGGTTTTAGACCAAGTTCAGATTAGACTTTGGTCTAAAACTAAAGGTTTAGACTTTTAGTTTAGCAAAAGATAAAGTGACCCATTATTTATTCGAAGTGTCTATAAACACGGCTGGCTTATGTACTAAAATAGTTATGTAAATATATCTATATATTAG
>Ga0209782_1001563_pt1 | contig 12085 bp, 7 predicted proteins | sample WorMetmaBAHAMAS1_FD_187390 | JGI IMG/M metagenome (GOLD analysis project Ga0209782, IMG submission 187390) | Marine gutless worms symbiont microbial communities from Max Planck institute for Marine Microbiology, Germany - Inanidrilus... | ecosystem: Host-associated > Annelida > Digestive system >... | reverse complement strand
TACCCTACAGACATTTAAACGCCATCTCAAAACCCACCTTTTCCCTCATTCTTAACTGGCGCCACAAGCGCCTCTGCATCCCGCGTAGGACACTATGGCGCTATACAAATGTTGTATTATTATTATGACATATCGACAGACGACTGACTTAAGTTATCTCGCTGTCACTGCAGTTGGTTGGCAGCATCTCACTAGATCTATGTGTCGAGTTGTGTACTGAGTGTGGCCTTTACAACGATTACAAATAGGCCTACCGTCGGCAAAAATGGCGATAGCGATAGTCTCCGATACTGCTGACTATCACCCGATACAATAGTCCGACAGTACTATCGTACTAACTAATTAGCACCTCACCACTTTTGTTTGTATACGCCAAATGCCCTTCCTGACATTCAACCAATGGTGTGCCAGCACTAAATGTAAATAATTCAAAACACACGTAGCGTAACTGAATGAATGAATTACCATGCGTGATTTTTAAGATATAAAACTGGCAAATACAAGAGAGTTATTTTATAACGTTACTTACATCAATCTCTTTTGCTTTGTCTTCAGTCACAAAGTTTTCTGTTGTGCTCTGCACAGAGAATACAAACAATTAATTTCCAGCAATGTACAAGTAACACAGCTGTGAAAATTGAGTTACAATTTAACGTCCCACTCGACATCACATTCCAGGCCTAATAACACTGTGATTGAAAGCCATTCTGAGCCAGAAGCACAACTTAAAAATCATGCTGGCTAGGGGTAGATCGGGATTTGGGGAGAGGGATCTAATCTCCTCCATAATATGGTGTTTGGGTGCTTTGCCCCCACATTGAAATCTGCATATTTTGGTGCATTTTGACAGCTACCAAGAATTTTGAAACTAGCTGCAGGCCTGGCAGAAAGTAATGGCAGCCTATCTTCAGGCGGATGGCTTAGTCATCTGCGGGCTCACTGCCTGGCTACCAGGATCAGCTCTGGGCCCAACACTCGGAAACGAGTATGGGCGAACTTTAAACCGTTTTTACTTGCTAAGCAAAATACTTTTCGAATATATTAAGTAACATATATGCCAACGCACCTGCTGTCCTGCATAATCTTAAGAGGCACGATCATGCAACCGACTACATGTGGTTGAGGAATAATACCGTGCCACTTTTCGTGACCTACGTACCTTCACTAGTCTAGCAAGGAGGAAGATGCCGTGGTAGCGCTCGTGCAGCATCGTCCAGTTGTCGCGGACGAACTTCCACACCATTTCCCGTCCGTCGACCGTGCGCGTCGCACCAGCAATGACAAACACTGTGTCCTGAGATCTGACCTCGCTCTGCCATGCAACAAGCACACACACAACGAACACAGTCACGCCGAGAGACCTCCAGGGAACATCGGCGTTCATGAAGACCATCGCTACTAATTCTAGTAAGTCAGGAAAATACAGATGTAAAAGAGCACGGTGCACGTGACAAGTCGCGGATTAAATGCCAACACACACACAAGTCTGCTGATGGTGTGTAATAGTTCTACAGACAGATTATCAAATGACACAGCTGCTAATAAACAAGGCAACAGCAGATACCAGACTTCCACCACCAGGTTAGTGCAGTCAAATCGGTCACATGGTCAGTCACTTTGACCATATGCCTTTTTTTGCATCACCTTGCGTGTAAACATGAAATCATCCGCAGAACTAGAGTATAGTGTATACAATGTATTGCAATGACACCAGAAGAGGACCAGACTGGTTTCTGAGATATGTTTGTGGACAGACATACAGACAGACATAATACAAACATGCTGATTGCAATACTTCGCATTTCTACTGACGGCAAAGTAACAATAAGCCAACATGTCTGTTTTAACAGACATTTTCCACGTTTTTTTGTAGCCACCCTGTACTGTACATGACATGCTCAGTAAGACCAAAAGCAGTAGAAAGTTGCATAACTGGTTTAATCAAAGATCCCCGTGTTACGGGACGGGTTCATATATAACAGTTTCACATGTAATAACGTAGTGTATTGGAACGAAACAGTTATAAAAGAACACAACTACAATATGCGTGGAAACTAGTCAGTCGAAGGCAACGCTGAGACTGGTTGGTTGGAGCTTAACCGCGCTTTAGCACAATTTAGGTCATATCGCGCCTTTAAGGTAAAGACTACATTGTAAATATTAAAGATTTAATAGAGATTAATTCTTGGAGTAAGGTAAATGAAAAAAAGGAAAAATATATATATAATAGCACAGGAACTAGACTGAATGAAGAAGTCGTAATTAAATAACACCGCTGAGACTGACACTGATGGCAAAGTCCAACGTTCGCTGGATGAGTTGTTTATCTCGCGTTGCACCGAGCGAACGAAGAATGCGCAGACGCTCCTCCTGTAGGTCCGTTGCCCGGTACAGCTGTGCACGCAACACAACGGTACAGGGCTACGAGATTCCAATAGCAAGTGAGTGAAGATTCATTCACACCGGTACCGTGCGTCAGTGCATTCACACCAAATGCACTGCCGCATGTGCTGCGTTGCTTTGTAGTGCGTGCAACACTGCACGGCCCGCATGCAACACACCACATCCGTGTGAAAGAACATTAAATTAGGTCTGCAAAATGTAATGCCGTTCCCCATATATACTAGGTTATTTCGATGACAAGTGACTCCATTGTAGTAGTGTACGCATCGCCACAAGCAACCATACTAACCAACAACCAAGAGATAGAAAGTAGAAACATAAGAACAGTTAACAAGAGGGCCTAGCAGTGGCTAGCATAGCGCGAGATGTTGCTGTTTAGATTACCCGTCCCCTCAACCACAATGCACGGTAAATTTCGATCGGAATTTGAAACCTAAATTAGCTATAATGCGCCAATGCACTTCCGTCACAGACAGACGGACACTTACATCGTAGCATAAGCGCGAGATGTATATATTACACCTCGTGCTAAATACTAGCCTTAACAAAAACAAAACAGACTGATTATGTCCGCAAAGACAAACAGAAACTAAACATAATCCTAAACCAAGGTGCCGACAGTATGCGGCAGCGATGCATCCTCTCAACTCCAATTTCTTATCATGACAGAATGACATCAACAGCACGTGAACACAGGCTAAATCAACTGATAAGAAGTGCTCGAGACACTCTCTTGGTCTCGAAACGTTTTGAGACAGTATTTTCACTGGCTTGGTGGTCTTGTTTTGGTCTCGGGACCAAGTGTCTTGGTCTCAGTCCTGAAGGCTACTGTCCTGGTCTTGCACTTAGTATTGGTCCCATCGCTGACGAAACCACAGAGCAACGGAGACCTCGACGACTCATTCAGTATTGTTACTGCTGCGAATAACAACAGTGAACATATACAACACATGGAAGAAAAAAATGGCAGATATTTCGGTGAACAAACCTTCATCATTTCTTCAAACTCTGCCTCACCGCCATATTTCAACACGACGCAGTACACCTAACACAAAACATCAGTCCGACGGTTAACATCAGTCCGACTACGCCGTGAACAAGATCTGAATGACGGTAGTAATCACGCCGTATGTAGCTTAGTCATAATCCCAAAAAAACACGACACAGAAAAAACACTGCAAATTATACTGCTGCTTTTTGCAACGGGGCGAAAAATTTGGAATTACAATGCTCACTTGATTTGCGGGTTGGTGTGAGACAATATACTGGTTTGACTCAAAATAGCAACTACACTGTATAATACATTTTCCCACACCCCGGATAACCAGATATTACAATACAGGTCGGCTTCAGCATGCAGGTAGCCAAGACACTGACTGACCTATCCTGTCATGTGCCCACTTCTACTTTCTGTTGATTCACCAACAACTCAACAGTGTGACAGGCAGACGCACGTCAAGCCAGTAGCATACGAGCGATTTGATGTAGAGCAGCAGCAGCAGCAACTGAAGGAGAAGATGGATAGGAACTCACAGCACTGCGCAGGTCCGCCGGCAGTTCTGCAGAGCCATCACAGTGAGCAGCGAATCGCTTCTTGGCTTCATCAATAACAGCCTTGTGACCAGCGCTACCGATCTGACCAATCACGAGGCTGCGTAGCATTGCCATCAGATGACCTAACAATCACACGGTTCACACACTCTCAATGTTGTTTTATCACCCAACATCAGCAGTCCAGTCTAGGTACCTACAATGCTGTTGTTCTCGGGATTATTCCGCTGAATCTAATAACTTACTCGACGATGGTTCCACCTAGACCAAAGGAACACTACCAGGAAGTCATATTCGCCATTCCAACACTGGCATGCTGCTCTGATATCTGCAAATGCCTGAAACAGCTTTGGCACCTAAAAATTTAAGCACAGCAATGCAACTGACTATTACGCACACATGGGTTTGTTGATTACTTTTTCCACAGTGCTGAATATATAGTGAGTGAACTACCAGTAGGTTAGTTGTGAACACACACGCAACAAAACAGCACCTTACTTTCACTGTCTACTTTAGTCAACATCCACACCTGGCTCCTAGAGTCAATATTGGTCAACATCTGCGTCATAAGAGTTAATAGGGCATTACAGAGGTAAACCTAAAGTAACTAGAATCAGCTCAAGTCTGGATCGCACAGCCCGCCGCCGCCAAGAGGGGTAGGGAAGGGGTATGGGTAGACGTGGGGGAAAAGCCCCGGACGGACATACGGGCCCGGACGGACATACGGACATGCCTGAATGAGTCCAAACTCCCCAGGTGAATGCAAAATGTGATGTAGTGATGAAATTATCAGTTTTTGGCATGCTGACAGACACACACACACACACACTAGGCAAAACGTATACATCCTCGCGACGCGGGCTGTAATCACTCAGTCTCTCTTTGATCTGGAACAACTCGACAAAACAAAACAAAGAATCCAATATATCAAACCTTCGCCGTCCTTGGCATCCCAGCCAACAGTGGCCAACACGGGCGAGTACAACTGACGCATGAAAGCCTTGAAATTGTCGTGAAAGCTGGTGTACTGCAGGAGGCAAGACAGTGACGAGAGATTCGTGGCCACGTCGTTCCAGACCGTGTAGTTGGTCTCGCTGCTAAACGCCTCGGCAACTTTGAGCACTGCGGCACCGGATATGAACCCCGCACGAGCCTACAGAGACACACATCCACAACGTCTCTCAGAAGTTACAGATACACGCCACACTCACCACAACATCTCCTCTCTCTCTCTGTTAAGCCGTACTAATATGCAAGATAAAGTGAATGCCGCAATAAAATAAAATAGAAATGTTGCAAAATTTGCAAGCACTTGCAGCAGCATTAAGTAAGTAAGTAAGATTTATTCACGGCGCTCCTAACAAAAATGTCAAGAGCGCAGCGGTCTCAAGAACAAAACAGATGAGTCTTGAGCAACCGTTTAAATTGTCCGAGACTATCACACTGGCGTAGATGTGGTGGCAGCCTGTTCCACAGACGTGGACCAGCGGACGCAAAGAAAACGCATTAGCGTCAGCATAATATTTTATTGCTGTAACGAATTACGTCACGTCAAATCTGTTACGTCGAACATTACGTTGCACATGCAAGCCAAAAATAAGTAGCATATGCCCCACCCATTCAAAGGTAGGCCACTATGCAGACACTGCCGTTCAATTCCGTGACATTTCCACACTGAGCTAACGCATGCACACTCACAAACTGATGCGGTAATTGGTGCAAGAACTCGCATCGTTCACTAGAATATTACTTCCTTCATCTACAAACTGATTCCTGCAGCAAGGAATGTTGCTTGGCTTCCAAATGCTAGTTCCACAGTTGAGTCAATGTTGTGAACAACAACAAGGACAATGAAAACAATTTGGGGGACCATTATAAACTTTAACCTACGATAGCCAGCAGCCCAGTTAAGAATTAAAATATTTTGTGGTCGTGAAGTTTTCCTTAGTGCATGGCTAGCAAATTCGTATTAGGCAGAAGATGCTAAGTAAAGTCAACAAAAAAACATAAAAGTGAATTTCATGCACATATTGCAGAAACTAAAATTAATCCTAAAATTTAAATCAAACTAGAACTAAAATTATTACCAACAGTAAAATAAATCTTACTTTTGCTGAATGCTGTCTTCTGTCTTCAAATTGACGAAAGTGTGCCGATAAAAGTTACCACCAGTTTTTGACTTTCACATCTATACTAATTAATACTGTTCAAGTATTTGCTACACATCACATCTAATTTTATCATTAAAATACAGTAATCAAAGACAATGGTGAGATACATACCAGTGCAAAGAGGTCATTCTGCAGGCCGAGACGGTCTCGTGGCGGCATCGTCTGATTCTTGATGGCCGGAATCAAAGCATCCAACATGTTCTGTGGATAAACTGTGCGATAGAATCCAACTCCACCGGCGTTTATCTGTGCAACATTTCAGCTGTCTGATGAAATACTAAAAAGCCAAAGATAATAAATACACAAGAACCTATGACATACTGTACACGATTCAACACAATATGGCAATTTTTTCATATAATCATTTATTTACTGCAAAACGAAATACGAGAAACCTCACACACTCGGATTACTTCAACTATCACTGAACGACGAGTGCCCAGTTACTGGTGCAAAATAAAGGAACAACTGAAATGAGGTTTCTAGAAAGCCATTGTTCACAATGTGAACAAATTTTGAACACCATCTATACATTAAATGTAATCTTGATGTTTCAAGATGTCCACTTTATATATGTTCACTTTCATCATACATGTACTACTGCTACTGGCACTATGACTGTCGACGAGAATCGGTAATTACTATCTACTCTGCTATCGACTGGTAACACAATCGCACACAACTAATGATTCCATCTCCAATAACAACGAATCATCAATTCACCTTGAGCCAATCGTCCGGTTTAACTCCATCGACGGTCACCGTTTCCTCCTGAGCACTCAGAATGAACTTGTGTACCGCTTCTTCCGGCGACGAAGCCGTCGACACGGTCACCGGAACAAGCCACTGTGTGTTGTTGCCTTGACAACACAGATCCACCGTTAATTTTCTGGCACACCATGTTATAATAACAATAATAATGGTTAAAATAATACGAATGTGTATGGTGATGTCACCGCGCTACCGTCATCTGCAAGAGTTCACCGAGCAGAGGGTGACCGATCCAACCGACTTTGGTCCGAGTCCCAGAAATAGACTGCTACCACCCACAAACAGCATTACCATTTATCACTGTTAGGCCATATATTGTGTAAGTGGCCTGTTGGTACAGGTGGAGCACCGTGTTCGTTCTGTCCGTTCGTAATGAACGTGTATTTTGCAAACGTGGCTGGAGCAATCGATCTGCCGTTCGGGGTGGTGTGTCAAGTACGTCCAAAAGAACTGTGTATTACGAGGTGGTCCAGATGCACCATGGGAAGCAACAATTATTTGGCGGGTGAGGAGGAGAATGGGGCAGCTCAATGTAACACACATGGACAATATGGCACTGCGGTGTGGACGTAGCATACCAGCAGATGACTGGCTGAATGACTGGACTTGTCTGCAGCAGACATTGCACAGCTAGCACGTGCAGCGGACGAGTACTCTCAGCCACAGAGGGTGGCGATGCGGCCTGTTCTCAAATTACTTTCAGCAGTCAAAATATTATTAGTACTACTACGCAATAATACTCAGTTTGAAACTGAGTGTCATTACAGTGTCCCATAGAGGTTAGAAGGCTGAGTTGACTGAGGAATGACGGTAAGGATGTGCAAGACTGAATATCACAGTGGCCGTCTTAACACACAAAACACACCACAGTGGAATTTGATCCTGGGCTCCTGGCTAGTATCATGTCACAGTCATTAACATTATACCATATAACTCGACTATTCCACCGACAGGAAACCAATGATAACATCGTGTATTATCTCTGACATTATGGCACTCACATACAGCAGTGTTTAAAGAGTCAAGTTATGTAGTTGACACTGATAAAAGGGTTAATGAAACGGCATACTGTCTGCACTGCCGTCAGCCGTAAACTTCTCCTGTCTGACAGTCAGCTCTCGCTTCTCACCGTCCTTCCGCTCAGTTACCTACACACACGACATCCGTCATGTATCACACACGCACACCACGGCCATCTCTAAAGTTCATCGCATTACCCAGTCGTCCCCAAATTGTCTCAAAGAAAATCTTGGGATATTCAAAGGCAGGACGTTTCACAGAAGGATGTCGAGGCAAAAGCATCAAGGCACGGGAAGACAGATTCACTATTCACTATTCACTACTACTACACTGTGTCTGTAACAATGGCCCATAAATTACGCAATTGTGAGGAAGTCCGTTGCAACTTGCAAGTGCTGTTGAACACGTCCACTGCATGTTAGAATGCCGCTAAACAACCACGTAAAATGCATCTGTGTCTCACCTCATCAGTATTGCCCTGCGACAAGGTAATGTGTCTACAGTGTTTTTTGAGTAAAATCGGTAAAAATTGTTTAACCTTCTTTCAACAGTGTTATTTCTCTACACTCTATTACCATCAGTGCAGGTTGGGCTGTTTCCCAAAATAGTAACATGAAGCAAAGCAAATGCAGACGGTGTCACATCTACTTCATACACTGACAAAATGAAGGATTTATGGGACATACGACCAAAATATAAGACAATATAGGACTACTTTCATTAAAAAATACAGGATTTATAGGACAAGTGGGATGACTGAGACTTGTATAGTGCTTTATCGTAATTCATTTCTACAGCACTCAGGTACAGCAAGGCATCACATAGTCTCAGATCAACCTACAAGTTTATCTGCAAGTCCAATAAGTCACACCTGCCATTACTTCTCCAGCCACACAGCACCATCATCCTTCGGCTGATACTAATGTCCCATCAAACCGAGCGTGAAGACGGCTGCACTGGCCTGGGTGGGTAGTTATGGTACCAATTTGGAACGCCCACTGAAGACGTTCACACATCCCAAAACAAAATAAACCCAATGTAGGAAAATTTCATAGATAAATACAAATGCGCCATCACAAAGCCGTGACATCAACATTCAGAGCACGTTATGTCACACTTCCGGTTCCCATATGACAAATATGTCAATATGTCCCTCTGACAAAATTACATGATATACAGTCGGCCTGAAAAGCTACGATGCTGTCACAACAGCAGAACAACGTGTGCTTACCTTGAGCACTGGAAAGCCCATCTGTTTGGTCCAAGTTGTCATGATGTTTTCAATTGGTTTGCTACTGGCCTCGTATAGCGACCTCCACAGATCTTCTGTGAACGTGTTGCTGTATTGATGCTGGGTCAGGTACTGGTGCATGCCTTTGCGAAAGTCCTGCCAAAACACTCGCCAAATTGGTAAAGCAGTATAGCAGTTTGTGCTAGAAGCATCGCACCGCGACGGGAGTCTCTATGTCATACGGGATCACACAGAGTTACTTGCCATCCGGCAGCATCTCCAGCCCTTACCCCAGCCGTCTGCAAATGGCTGGTACTCGATTTATCCACCAATTAAGGATGAGAGGCTGAGTAGACCTGAACAGACACAGGTAAACGACTTACCAAAGAGTCGGTACAGAAGTGGCAACTATACCAGGTGTCAGCTGGTTAAGCCGACCTTCTGCCCCACTAGACACAGTAGGTGTGAACAACTTGCTCACAGTTATTATGTCGTGACCGGCTTCAGCAGGATTCGAACCCATCTTTCGAACATACACAACAGAATGGCTTATCTCTCGATATTGGATATCCCCAATTTAAATGATGGGCATTATCGGGTATTGTCTGTTAACTTAGTACGTTAGAATAAGTCACCATTGATGCACGGGACAAAACAGATTATTTTCATGCATTAAAACCAGACAATGCTAATAATAAATAAAACAAAAACTCACAGCATCTCCGATGTAGTTGTGCAGCATACGAATGACAGACGCTCCCTTGCTGTACGATATTGCATCAAAGATTTCATCGATCTCCGATGGATGACCAACTGCCACCTTCATCACATAACAAACAACATACTTTCACTGAACTACATCAGACTGTCACGCAAACATCGAAAATATTCCTAATGTTTTATAAATTAACAAAGATACCACTGACCTTCAACTGTGCAAATACCTACAATCTACTGCTCTGATAAGGTAACTGGTGCAAAATTTTCGTAAGACCGGATGTTGATCACAAGAATGTTTTGCAGTCCTAACGTTATCCTTTCTTCTCTGCTGAAGGAATGGACTTCGTTGCTTTTACGTCAGCTCTTTCCAACACCAGTCATCAAAACAAGTTTCAAATGCCAGAGATAGACCCACACGTTGCACTGCATCATGCCTAATGCACGGTCTACAAAGGTGGATGTCAAGTGCAATAAACAAGTGACTGTCGTCAGTCTACCGCTGACAGTACTTGTCGATGTTGGACGTGCTTAACACTCATCACACTGTACACAAAGGTGGACGGTCAGTGTTATAAACCAGTAACAAGATGACCACAGTTGATTCACGTGCTAGCATAGCGTTCAGTGAATGAAAACCCATCCATTCAAATTATAACTACGAAATGAACGGTACAGAAACAGAGAAATTTGAAATATGATTCCCAGTAACAACCTGAGTTAAATAAATTAAAATCCAATTAGTAATGTTTTTAGCCTCCAGATATGCAACCAAGCCTCCGGGTATGCAATTTAGCACATTTGGTGCCTGTCCCAAGCCAGATTAAATTGTGAGGTTTGCGGTAAGAAGGGCACCCAGCGTAAAACTCCGGCGAAGATGGAGGTGGGGTATCAATGGGCCGGATGGGGTGGCATCCAGCCGGATTGTCGGCACACTTGCCTCTATTATCTTCCTTAAAATCCATAATGATGACTTCTGGTACCGGCCTCTTCTGGTACCAGCCCACCTGGGTAGTCCTGGACAAAGGGCCATAAAACAGCAGTGTGTGTGTGTGGTAATGCTTTTATATAATGTATTACATATACTGGTACTCCACGCATGATCTGTAAACTAAGACACAACAGCGCGGCAATCACATCCGTCAAGGAGCTTTCAGTATTTGTCAAGTCTGTTACTGTTTGTAAGCAATTTATAGGAGCCTCTTTATGAAACTTTCGTCTGTGTAGGCCTTGGTAGGCACAGTGTGGAGCCACCAAAATAACTGACCTTGCTGTCCTGTCTGAAACAAAGATTAACAAAATAAAATGAACAACAGACGACACTGGTCGTTGCAAACAACCTCAATGGGATGGCTGTTTTTAAGCGCATCAAGTTCAAGAGCACGCGTGAAGTCCGACGTTGCAAACTGAGTCCAAATGTCGTACTCTGGAAAGCAGTGATCAACACAGAGATACTCGATCCACGATGCGAAGCCTTCATTGAGCCACAGATGAGTCCACCATTCCTGCAACACAATCCACAGCGACAGCTCCAATGCACCGACTTTAGAATACAATTAAAAACAACAACATCTAAGTAAACCTGCAGCATCCCCACAATCATGGAAGGAAATGGGTAGGAGACGCCAAAAGAGGAGAGGGTAAGATAGGGAAAGAAAGAAGAAAAAAGAAAAATAAAGGGAAATGAGGGGAGGGCTGTGAAAGAGATCACATATGTAATGGGAATAAGAAGAGAATGGTAAAAGTAGGCTAATATGAGAAGAGATGGTAAAAAAAAGTTGGTAGTGAAGGACAAGGCAAAGGAAAGGGAGGGAAGTGGACGGGGAAGGGGAGGAAACAGAATGGGAAAAAAGTATCAATTATTGTAAGTACATGTATTAACTGCATTAGTTTAGCATTAATATCACATATGGTGCAAAATACAGTACCGTATTTTGCACAGTATGTAGCTATCTCCTGACGTAATGAAGGAATAAATAAATTACTGTCGATAACAAACAAGAAACGACATCATACCATGGTGACAAAGTTGCCGAACCACTGATGAGCGAGTTCATGGCCGACAACTAGAGCAACTGTCTGTTTAGCAGCTGCCGATGACTGGGCTGCATCAATCAGCAGCGTCACCTCACGGTACGTCACCAGACCCCAGTTCTCCATGGCTCCTACACCACACAGCCCATAGCACGCACGTCATCGAGGTATCAGTTAAATCGACAAA
>Ga0209782_1001562_pt1 | contig 12094 bp, 5 predicted proteins | sample WorMetmaBAHAMAS1_FD_187390 | JGI IMG/M metagenome (GOLD analysis project Ga0209782, IMG submission 187390) | Marine gutless worms symbiont microbial communities from Max Planck institute for Marine Microbiology, Germany - Inanidrilus... | ecosystem: Host-associated > Annelida > Digestive system >... | reverse complement strand
AGTAAGTTCTTTAATTAAAACATATGGCATACGCACATGCATACAATATAATGCAATAATAAAAAACACAAAGTATATGACTAGGCCTATGAACAAAGCTAATAAATGTCACGAAATAATGTTCGCTGTTAAGTATTCTTAGCACCGTTGTCGCCTGGTTAAAGTCTCATTTATCAGTTATCATATCGCACATGACCTAAATATTCCTTTTCTAACCTTATTTGTGATGTATGGAATGCATTACCTATATGACAGTTGTAGAAGCTTCTAGTTTAAATGTTTTAAACGACTACTGGACCGTGCTGATTTAAGCAAATATTGTATATTTTAGTCTTTTTAAGTGTATGTTCTCTTGTTGATTTTATGTTTACATCTTAATGTATATATCACTATATCAATGTGTACAGGTGTTTTAAATGCAAGTGTAAGTGGCTTTATGGCCCTTCTAGTTGTGTGATTTCTCATTAAACCTTTCATTTATTCAAGCTCTTTCCATGTCAGATATACGATACGATACGATATTTGAGATTAACATGCACTTAACGTTGATAAAACAGCAAATATCAAAGCGCTATGTATGTAGGGCCTATATCTGTATGCAATGTTTCCCAAGACGGGGACGCTGAAAATGTGGTACTTGAAAACTCCGGAGTGTAAAACGGAACTGGACAGCAGTGGCGGCGCTAGAAAATAGTATTTGGGGGGCTGAGCCCCAGTCATAGCAAGCGCGGGAGCGCGAGCCTATAACGTGGGTGTGGGGGCAGAGCCCCTGGTCACGGGGTCAGGGGGCGAAGCCCCCGAAGCCGAAGAGGTTTTGGTTTTTGGACGTCCGATCACTCCGATGAAAGCGGAAAATTTGCATTATTCTCTGTATTTCTCTGTTTTTAAGTAAGTAAGGCAAACGACTCAACTAACTTTCATGACGCGCCGGCGCCGCGTAATCAGCACTGGCATCGTTAGGTAGGCTGCTTGCTGCATTCTGGTGTACGTTCGGCCTTAAAATTTACTCGCATTATGGGAAATTTCGAGTTTATTACGGTAAAAACTTTGTCGCTCCTTGATTTGGAGGGGCTACAGAAATATTTGGGGGGGGCTTGAGCCCCACAGCCCGGGCCTGGCGCCGCCACTGCAATTGTATCTTTTTACTGTATGTGGAAGCTGTGTGACAGTTGTATTTGGGGAAACGCTTTCACATTGTTATTGCATAAAAATCCTGGTAAGAAATTATTACAGTGATAACAAAGAATGCATGGCACAAGTACTGTGAAATGAAACAGCTGCAGTCTACTTCCACAAAAGGTTAATCATTTTCTCAAACTTTTCTAATTTCACTGTTATTGTATTGGTGCACGTCAGTGAACATATTGAGCATCGTCAATATGGACTTTGATACATTCTTGTTGACACATGAGCAGAGATATCTGTACCTTATTATTATAACCTTATAGTCTAATATTTCTATGCTACCTCGTTTTACAATGCAACCCATCTGTAAAGTTATTTTCAACTTCATGACAGCTGTTTGGTTACATAAAACCACACTCAACATTACATCAGCATTTTACATCCATTTTTGCACTCTGTTAAGATAGCCCATTGTTAAATTTACTATTTTGCTACAGCTGACAAAATCTGACACATATATCCTATTATGGTGAGGAATTAACTTTATTTTGTACTCTGTGTAAATTAAATTAAATGCACATCTCTTGTAATCCCAAAACTACAGAACTTACGTGCAGTATGTAGCTCCGAAGTCATTAAACTGACAGTAACCGTGGTTCATGCACAGATTGTCAGTGCAGAAGTCAGCACTGTCATCTGCAAAAGTTAACAACTCACATTATAAAATAAACCAGATATATATATAAAGATATATCTATTAAATTAAGGCCAGATGCCCAAGGCCAAACACTGTGAATTTGTATTAGTCTTCCACTATAACTATGAGAGAAGGCAATATCTAGAGAGTTCCTGTGCCCAGGTGAACTCAGTGGTGCACAATCAACTATGGGCCATTAGCCTCTTTCATTCTCCACTCTTTTGTTAAAAAACAATAAAATGCTGTTGTGCTCAGTTATCTAAGACATTTATCAAATCCTGTTAATAAACTATGTTCAGTAGACATTGCAGTACTTTACACAGAAATATCAGCATATTTAACATGAACCGTAATATATCTACAGGAATCCACTGTTTAGTTGCTGGGAAGTTCCGTAAATTTATATTTGTTGGACTTAACTGGAAAATTGTGTCCTATAAACAATTGGAAGTTGTAATTATATTAAAAACTGGTTTTTCAGTTACAGTGGTGAATAACTGCAGTCAGAAATCACGTGGATAGAGGTCAATGGGTTAACGATCAAACGGTTAAAGGTGACTGGATTGGATCAGGGTCACAGGTCAAGGTATCAGATCCAGTTTTAGTCGATATTTTATCTATATTCTATCCCGGAGGAGTGTTTATACACCGTAACTTCAGACTATACTCTCTTGGCAGTTGTTTTTAGACACCCACTCTACAAGGTGCATACCCATGCAAGCCTCACTCACTATGCAGCCAGTAACTGTATAAAATATAATAATCATGCACTCACCAACAGCCATAGTATTATACTAAAATAGTTTTGGAAAAGCTCACGATGTCCTGCAGATAGGATATGGAATGGTCAACCCTCCCCATACATTACTCTGTCGACGTGTTTAACTTCTTGTTCTCAGTACTGCCCCTCACTGCACAACCCCTGCTTCTCCCAGATATCACCCCTTAAAAGACTTTCTGGATTAAACCTGGTTCTAACTCTGTGTAGGCATCAACAAGAAAGTGGACATACATGCAGTGACGTTGTCGGCACTGATTAGACTGCCGTTCATGCGTGGAACCTCACGCTCAAAGATCATGTCGACAGCAGCCGAGTATTTCATGCCATTTATTTGGATGCTGTTGTTGAGTGACATCAGGTTTTGCAAAATTTTTGGCATGATATTGTTGATGATAAAAGTGTCATTAAGACTGGTTGAGAAGTCAGCACTGAGGTCCACAATGACGCTGCCTGACCTGCATACCACGCCACAGACACATTTGTATGATTCAAACCATTGAAATGGCTAAAATTACAATATTAATAATCATTAATATTATTATGCCATAGCTCAGCTTTAGCTAGATATCAATCAGTTTTAGCAAAGTGGCCTATAGTTACAGTCAGAGTATCATGGTCTGTCTGTCAGTGAACCTGTTTGTTGTGAGCCCTGCAAACTGGCTAAACCAACTGACATGCCATTTCGGGTGGGGCTGTTCCAGTTGAATTTAGGCCAGAGTAGTCGCTTGAGCTTTTCGTTGGAGTAATTGACTTAATCGATGTTACCTGAAGTATTTTAAAATGAAGTAGTTCAAACTAAATCGGTATGTCGTAGTATAATTTTATAATTTTGGCACGCTGTATCATTATACAGGGTGGGCCAAAAACGTGGGGCCACTACGTTTGAAGACCCACATTTTCTGATCTCTTCAAAACACCTCAACCAATTGCTATGATTTTTGGCACACTTCAATGCCGTTTTATTCTGAGCACGTCGGTTGATTCAAAAATGATCAAATTTGTCAGAAAAAAAGTGGCGCCACCTGGAGAAAGTTAATAACTCTGACTATGCTTTCAATGAATGCTAAAAGTTTAGCAGCCAGTGTAAGATGTTTAGCAGAACCAGTATGGACAAATTGCCAATTAAAATCGATTGCACCAGTTTGTTGAAAGACGGAAAGATAGAGGCCATCCACTATCTTCTTGAAAACTGAACCACAGCAAAGCAAACATTGTTAGTTGATGATTTGATCTGCAGTGAGGCGTGCTAACAGAAAGTCTCGTGGGCATGAGGCATCAGTGAATGGTGATATCGTCTTGAATGTGCTTTGCAGCAGAACGACAGATACATCAAACAGATCCTCAGTTGATACAATGATGTTCATGCTGTCTGTTTTTTTAAATAACATTTTGACTTAGCAGGAAAGCAAGAAAGCTTAGCAGAATCGTTTCGTAATAGTAACTTAATTTAATGATGAGTTGTTGTCTTTCGTCAGGTGGCATCACTTCATATTAGGCAATTAATCAAAATGTTAATGGCCAAGTTCAGAATATCACACTGTGAAACTGTGCCAAATTTGGTTATGATAGATACAGTAGTTTCGATAATATTCCCAGGTACCCCCATGGACGGATTTCCACATTTCATCATTTGTTGTAATATTTTGTTACAGTAATGTAGTAATGTAGGGCTGTGGCTGTTGACGCACAGTATAAAATGGCTGGTAGAGAAGTAGGCCTAACCTAAGTTGGTATTCTGTTTTGTCACAAATTTTAAACTACATATATCAACATTAAAGACTCTTTTTAGATTCCATCTACCAAAAATTATTGATGTTTATTAAAACTTGTTGAAATTATTTGAAAATATATAGCAGGGGTCCGTTTTTTTGGATCACTTTAAGGATTAATGTGCCTATATGACACAGTGAAATAGCAGCATAAAATAATAAGTTTTATCATATGTTTCTACCTGAAAGCAACGACTTGACACAACAAGTAAAATGGAATGTCAGCAAACAGCCATTCTATCTGTACATATCACAGCACACATTTCAATGTTACTTCAACCATGTAATAACGATGACGGTGACAGTGACTACTATTGATAAGCCATGTAAGCAATTAGCAACAAACTATTAAAGTCACATATAAAATAATAATCTACACCTGCATCTAAATATCAGTAGATAAATACTCTTTTGGCATCTTTACTGCAGAATGCAACTTACATAAAATTAAATGAAATGAATGGGAAAATATTGCACCTATTTAGTTCAAGTACATAATGTTCTCTAATTTGCATCAGTCAGCATTTACAATTCTAAAAAGTAAAATTTTACTTTAGCATAGCTCAATAAATATGGGAATGACTTATGTGTTAGCAAAATAGCAGTTTTCGCCATCACCTCAAGACCCACTATTCCCAGCAGGCCTTTTAACCCACCTAGTGTTTTTCTCTTGTGCCTCAGATTCGGCTTTGGCTGACCTGTGTGCACATTTACAAATTATATTCACTTACTTACTTACTTACTATAAATCTTAAGCATTCAGACAAAAAGAACTGATATAAACTGTTTATGACTGGCATGTACACATGCAAATGGATAACAGAAGTTACCTGTAATGCAATTGCGGCATACAGTGCCCACCAATCGGAGGAGTATAAAATGCCATAACCAGGTATGTATATGATGTCGATTCGAAACCAGATTCCAATGGTGAATATAACTGCAATCATCAACTAATTAAAGTCAACATCAAGAAATAGCTATGTCTACTAATTTTCATCCCAAGTTTACTGTAGAGTAACTCTAAATAACTTACTGCAACAGCCACTGTACAGCTTCCAAGACAGATAACTACTATACCAGCTATGAAACTTACAAGCATCAGATTTCTTGATCACACAATAGACATTTTAATGCCCTGATTAAGATAAATGCTTCTCGCCATTTTAATGATATCATTTTTAATTAGTGTATTATTGCGGCTTTTATTATGTAGGTTAATTGTATTCTATTTATCTATTCAGATTTTACATTGTATAGCTGCAAGTGTGTTTTATTAAACTTACTTACTTACTTTACTATCCAGTACCATAGCTTGGGCCCACTGGCATAGGCAGACCAATTTTGCCAGGAACATGTTATAACATGTTTTATGCCTGATTTAATACCATATATATATATGCATGCTAAAACATACACCCCTAATATGTCGCTTGCCCAGATAGACCCATTACAAAATTCTGGCTACACACTTGTACCTATCTCATTGATATAACTATGTCATCGAGTCGCAAAGTTTCGGTAGTGTTGTGGTGGGTGGATCAAGAAGACAGACGGTTCGGATGAGAGATCTACGTTCCATTCAAATTTCAGTGGTTGGACTGGTACATTGCCAACTATACTATGGGAACGGTGTGCTAGTTTGCCTTCTGGCTTACCTGATGCACCAACTCCAGTTGGTACATAAATATGTAGGCTCATCTGATCTACTATCTGAGAACCTGAGACTGCGACCTACACTCAGCAGTCTCCACTGGTTGCAGGTTTTGCAGCGAATACAGTACAACCTAACTGTTCTGACATACACAGAAGGGAAGCACCATGATACCTTTAACCACTTGTCTGCATCGACACTCAACCTGGTCGATAAACACTGTGGTCTGATAACTGTGGAACCACCAGTCAGACTCTAAAACGTTAGCAGTTTATTGTCACTGGTCATCACGTATGGAGTAGTCTGCCTACTGATGTTGTCTATGATGATTCTTTATTGACTTTATGGTGACTTATAAACCATTATTAATTTTGCCAATCATATCCGGACATTATTTACTGACATTCACAATCACTGATTCTTGCAGTGGCTGCACAACATGGGCCACTAGAATTTATTGATTGATAGATTGACTGATAAAAGCACTATGACACCGTTGTTTGGTTACGGGCATTGCACCTGACTATGTAAATACCCGTAATTTATTCTCTTCAGGGAAAACAGCAAAGGAAGAAAACCAGAGAAGCCATATTCGAGCCATGTTCTCCTGAAGTATGGCCATTAAAACGGAGTTGTGCTAGTGGTGGTCATGGTGGTGGTGGCGTTTCTTTTGCAGTATATTGAGTGAAGTGGTCAAGTTTACCTGTGGGTGGTTGGCAGCTGGTAGCTGGACAGCTGGTGTGAACAGCATAGTAGCTGTAAGAGGGAGGCTGATAAGACCAGTAAGTTGACTCATCATCAGAGTCGTCCGAGCCATCGGAACTGTCAGAGCTGTCAGAGCTGTCGGATTCATCAGAATCGTCATATATATGATCGTCAGTGTATGGCCAGCGGGACCATCCAGGCGTGCATTGGTCGCGAGATGAACATCCTCGGGACAGCCTCAGTGTCCTGTGTCCATCCTGGTCCTTGGACCACTCTCGACTCACTGAGCACACTGACTATAACAGTAACACACACAAAAACTTCCTAGCTTAATGTATAAACATGCATACTACTTTAGTATTAGATAGCAAGTTTAATTTTCTTGCTTAATCAACAATAATTTCAGTTCTTAGAATTTCTCTGCATGGATATCTACAAAACTGTTTGCCTATTAAATGATGTCATTACACTACAGTCACATGTGCACAGTCTCAAACTTAGAACATAGGCACTAATTCAATTGCTAAAATAGCTAAGGTACATACAAGTAAGTCATGTGCTACCAAATGTATTAATATTGACATCAAGATATCAAGATATTGGTCATCATCATCATGTAGTCAGTTGAGGCCATTGCGCCACCCCTGAATGACCTTGACATATACCACATCTCCATAAATGAGCAGGAAAAAGGTCATCATCAACGCAAATATGATCCAACCAGTTGCTTGTTGGTTGAGTGGCAGAACGTTTACTAGTACTACTTCCAGAAAACGTCAGTCTGGTGCATGCTTGATAAACCTAAGCCCAACCACCTGACCAAAGAAGCTATTGCATCTTCTGACGACTCAGTCCTGGACCTGTAGTATGTTCAGTTGATATTTGATCATGTCACCAGATTCCAGATGTATGTCTGTAGCACATCATGTGGAAGTATTCCAGTCCAGTTGATGTCTCTGATGCATGATAGGACTTATAAGATAAGCATTTGGTATATGAGCAGCTTCACTGTGATAGCGACAGGCATTCATTAGTCCACAGCCTTCGAAGGAAGAAGATAACTGAAGATATGAGGCCAATACACTCTCTTATGTCTGACGGACAGTATCCACCAGCTGACTGAATGGAACCAAGTTAGGACTACATAAAGTTGTCTACAGATTTAACATGAGCATTAACTCTAGTTACTCTGTCACTGAATCTTCAACAATACAGATAAATCAGTGCAAGACATATGTAATGAAAACATTACAAAATACCTAAAAGTTCCAATTAAATATGCTCTGTTCAAAAATTCAGTATGTTAGCTAAATAAATATTATTAACAAAACAGTAAGTATGGCTAACATGTTGAGAATAAGGCCCAGACTTCTGACGCCGAGGACTACATCTCTAATAAAGTAAACAAGAAGCATTTCAAAAATGTTGGGCCCATTCGCCACAACGAGCCGCCTCACGCCAATTCATCAGATGTCGCTAGCGGTACTGTCGTGCGCCGCCTGCGCATCGATGTCCACGACAACGACGACAACGACAACGCGTGACAGAGGGGACCGCTATGGCCCCATGGAATGCACCCAAAAAGTCGTCAGCAGTGACATGGCATCTTAGTTTAAAGTGCAGTATGGTGGTACTAACATCAAGTGATGAGCATGTTTCATAGTAGCCTCTTTGTTGACAGTCGTCATCACTGACTGCACTGATACACGTCAGACAGACTGGCTGGTAGTAGGAAGGACACGGCTCTGATGCTGCACAGTATAGCAGCATGCAAATTACATAAGCCATTAAATTTTTCTTAAAAGTGTGATCAATTGTGATATATACTATGAAGTAATGCACACTGTAAGTGTTACCAGCTACAATATAAAACTAATTGCATCATGTAAAATGAGTATATATTAGGGTGAGACCGATACTGGCATCGAGTACTCGGTATTGGCCGATACCGCCGGTATCAGTTCGGTATCAGTATCGGCAATAATGCTTCGATACCAGCACCGATACTGCATACACGTCATGTCTGTGTAATGAAAACAATCGTTCTCTGTTTCGATGACGACGAGCGATAACCCTCTCTCCCCTCCCCTTACCTCCCCTCTCATCACGCCGACCAACCATATACTCATTTCACAGTAGGTGTCAGATTACACATGGGTCCGCTTAGTTTTATGGCCGCCGAATTTCTGAGAATCCAACCATGCTCTAAGTAACTACTGGTATCGGTATCGGTACTCGGTATCGGTATCGAAGCAATCCAAAAGTATCGGTATCGGAAGTATCGGTAAATTATGGTATCGGTCTCACCCTAGTATATATACATTACATCATCATCACCTCACATCACATAGAGGTAACGGAAACAGGGCTCTATAGGCCTCTATATCTGATAAATACTTTTAACATAACAAAATTTAATACGATGAATCTCATAACATAATACTACAGTTTCCAATGCCATGGAGGTCTGCATTATAATCATACAACACCTCCTGATCTAACCAATATTTATCTAATCTATTTTTAAAGGTATTGATTGTTTCAGCACAAACTACGTAATCACGTAAACTGTTCCAAATTGGTATAACTTGATTTGTAAAGTTCAATTTTCTTAAATTCGTAATGACAATAATTTTGAAGCAGCTTATATCTGTTGCCTCTAGTCCTAATACTATCATTTGATATTCCTATAAAGGCAAAATGAGGAATACATGCATGATCATATATACCCTTAATTATCTTTTATAATTCTATCATGTCAGCTCGATGTCATCTATATTTTAATGTGGGGAGATTTAAGGCTTTTAACCTATCAATATATGGATATTTAGACAATTCTGGTATTAACCTTGTGGCTCTCTTCTGTACATGTTCCATTTTGTCAACATCTGATTCCTTTTAGGATACCACACACTGTTCGCGTATTCTAGATGTAAACTCACTGGAGATTTATATAAGGTTACAAAACAATTACGAGAAATAGGAAAGTGGCAGATTTTGACCCATCCCACCTGCATTTGTTGCCTCCATAAGGGTTCCGTTTGAGTTTCGCTGTTATCATTGGCCTCAGAAAATTAGAATCCCTCGGCTATCGTGAGGCATTATTTGTGTCATCCTATGTTTAGTAGTTTTGATACAATACCGGAGTGTGGCAGAAAGACATATGACTGCCTGTGACCTTGAGAACTCGTTCATTTTTTTACAATGACGCTTAAATCACAACTTCACAAGCCCTACGTGATTTGTAATTTACGTGTAAACATATCGTAGTTGAATTGTGCTTTGTTTTTGAGTTATAGGTATTCCAAAGGTTTTAAACAGCAAAAGTGACCTTCAAACTCACTCAAGGTCATTGGCACTCATGCCATTCGATAGGCCATACAAGATTTCCTATTTGACTTCCATTGTAACTAAGTCTCTATCTTGCACCATTTCCGATATATTAGCGCTTATTTCCCAAAATTTAAAGACGTCACGTAACCGCGACTACGCATATGCAAGATACAGTTTGTTATCCCAATGCTAAATCATCACATAGCGAACCAATGTACGAAATGTTAAGTTTCTAGCTGTAGCCATTCTGGAGATATTTTTGGGGGACTGAAAATAAAAATGGGTCACGTGACAATAACCATGCCCCTTTCAGGGATGGTTGTCGTCTGTGAGCTGGGACTAGCTATGGTCAAGCTGTGTACCAAATTTGAAATCTCTGCGCACCTATTATGAAGATATGAAAGACGACAAAATATACAGACATTAGGGTGGTTTGGGGTTAGGGGGCACTCTGCGTCTATCTTGTACCGTTTTTGAATTATTATCACTTATTTTCCAACATTCAAAGACGTCATGTGACCATGACCACGCCCACTCAAGGGACAGTTTGTAATCCGAACGCTAAACCATTACATGTGTACTAAATTTGACAACTCTAGCTTAAGCCATTCCTTAAATATAAATGGGGGTCAAAAATTTAAAATGGGTAACGTGACATAACCACGCTCCTTTCAGGGACGGTTTGTCCTCGGTTCAGCCTGCGTACCAAATTTGAAATCTCTATGTTCACCCATTACAAAGATATGAGAGGCGACAAAAACTGCAAAAATTTGGGTGGTTTGGGGGCTTAAGGGTCATCCAAGGTCATCAGAAACATAGCCATTCTTAATAGCTACTATGCGTCTATCTTGTACCGTTTTCACGGTATAGCGAGTTATTTGTCGAAAGTGGCAGATTTTGACCCATCCCACCTGCATTTGTCGCCACCATAGGGGTTCCGTTTGAATTTCGCCGTTATCATTGGCCTCAGAAAATTAGATTCCCTGGGCTATCGTGAGGCATTATTTGTGTCATCCTATGTTTAGTCGTTTTGATACAATACCGGAGTGTGGCACGATGACGACATATACCGTGCTAGCATAGCGTCGCGCGGTAAAAATGTAACATAAAGGAGCCAGAACTCACGTGCAGTGCAACTGACGTCGTTGCACATCACGACGACTCTTCTCGATGGCGATGACAGGTACTCGTTATTGTTACAGAAACGGCGCTCGCGGCACCGACTGCTATATGTCACGATATCATAGCGTCGGTTGTACGTAGTCCAGGTCTCACAGACGGGCTACAATCGATCAGTCGATCAATCACAATGATTTACATAACTCTTCAAGTTGTGATCTGGTTACAGGAGCGTTGTTGCAATTAATATTTTAAAAAGTATTTCATTTAGCTTTAACCGATGAGTTAATGCCACAGCCAGATCTGTTAGGAATATAAATAAAAAGCATTACAATAACAGTATCAATTCCCTTATAAAAAGTATTAAGAAATCCTTGGAAGACTGAATATGCAATATATTGCAATAGTTATTGTAATCGGTTTTGCATATTTCCCCAAAACTTTCTGCTGTTTTTAAATAGATGACCAATTTTAGCAGTAGTCAGTACAAAACTACAATGTTAATGTCCTACATTGAATGCGAACGTTCATTATCATCACTTTGCAAGATGAGAAACATTATCATTTTCAACATACTCTAACAAATAAAGAAGTAAACCAATTATAACTAAGTCGTGGCAGAATGTGTCATTGTATGAGAATGAAGTGTTATTAAATATGTGCAAAAATTATCAAAAAAGTTACGGTATTGCAATACATGCAACGATTCTGAAAAAGTACTTGTAAGATACCTGATATTACCGCAATCACGTAGACGTAGACGTAGAGGATGTACTGGCGCAGGCAATGTGCCTCTTTGCCAGCTTCTCGAGTACAAATGATCAAAATATGTTATAAATTAAACATTTACTCTCAAAACCTCGCTTCGACTTCCAGTTCCATGAATTTGCGCACGAAAATCATATATAATA
>Ga0209782_1001561_pt1 | contig 12095 bp, 8 predicted proteins | sample WorMetmaBAHAMAS1_FD_187390 | JGI IMG/M metagenome (GOLD analysis project Ga0209782, IMG submission 187390) | Marine gutless worms symbiont microbial communities from Max Planck institute for Marine Microbiology, Germany - Inanidrilus... | ecosystem: Host-associated > Annelida > Digestive system >... | reverse complement strand
ATGGATAGGTGGGGGGAAAGCCCTGGACAAACACCTACGCCCGGACGGACAAACGGACAGACAGACACACACACACACACACACAAGGCAAAACCTATACATCCTCACTACGCGGGCTGTAATTACTGAATCAGTCCAGTCCATTTTTTGTAAATTGTTCTAACTCTAGCCAAAACCAAATATTTAGCAAATATACCGTAACAGCTTAAATAAATTAGCCCAAAGCAGCATGAAGCCGTAAGCAGTCCATTAGTTCACAAGTGTATATTTACTTACTTACTATTTACTTACTTACTACTTAGTGATTTTATGAGATAACAATGCTATTCTGTGGTCTGCACTGCACAAGCTTAGATTAAATGATCAAATAATGTTCATAACTAAAGTCATTCAGGAGATGAACCTGGAGACGACAAAAGAGTGCATTGATCGACAGTGTCCTCAATTTAATAGACTAACTTACACACAGCAGCTGCCAAACTAAAAGAATTACAAACAGACTTATACATCATGTATTAATATTTGCAACTGCAATATTCTTCATATTCAGTATTGCCAAGTGCCAACCATATTGCAATGCTTTATTTACAAAGTACTGGTACTGCTGTTGTAATACCTTTTTATTAACCCTTCACTATAATGCCACTTGACTGCCTTCCTCATGCTTGTTGGTATTTTTTCTTTAATCATTCTATTAGTTTCAGTTACGTCTGTGCAATAGTCTAAACTGGTTGAAATACACTAGCACATATTTCAAATATTGCAACTGCATCATTTGGTAAATTACACATTAATACAACAAAACATAAAACATACATACACTGATTCAAATTGAGGAGATGACCAGTACTTTCTAGCAGTTTGTTAGCAAAATAATCTTTCACTGCTATCTCTTCTCCATTGTGAGATGATAATGCTGTTTCCTGAGAACATTGAGGACACAATACTTTGGACCGACTTTCTTCATCAGCATCATAGTCAATGTTCACAGACTGAATGCACTGACGGCAAAATGTATGTAAACATGCAGGCAACAGACACGGATTACGAAAAGGTAACTTGCATACTGTACATGTGGCAGTCTGCCTCACGTGATGAATCAAAGCCAAAGCAACATCACCATCAGACATTTTCTGTCATTTCTATTATTTCAATTAATCTACAATAATACATCTCTAAGTCACAACTAAATTCCCTTAAAGCAAAGAAATTGCAACTCAGTTAAAAGAAAAAGTGATTGCAAATTATCACACAACATAATGATAATGCATTAATGCTTCCTAACCATGCACTACAAAAATGAAGTTTTATAACTAATGTAATTTATGCAAAAGGAAATTACAGAACTTCATAAAATTTTCAAGAGTGTATATGAGATTGAGAAGTAGTATGCAAAACAGAGAGTGACACAATAAAGACTTAAATTTCATTAAGCCTCATTGATGCAAGTTTGCAACCATTTAAGACAAAATTAAATCAAATCATCAAAATGTTCACAAAATTTATAACACCAAAAAATAAAAGTATTGTTATCATTTATGCAGTAATCAAATATTCCTTGTAAATCTGTGCAAAATACAAGAATGCCTGTCCATTATGAATAGGTGTTAGTAAGAAAAATATAGAATCACTAGAAAAAATCTGACAAATTGACAACTTTTTCAAATAAGAAACTGTTGCAGGAGTTTCCACAAAAGATGTGAAGAAAATAGACATCAGTGAAACAGAATGCAAGCAAGGCACCAGCAGACCAAGAACTGTTTGAACAGCGGCAAATATTGATCTTGTTGCAGATATAATTTGCAATCAAAAAAAGCACTGCAGTCTCACAAAAGTCCCCATAAAATTGTGTGAGAAAACAGACACTTTCCCATAAAACAAAAAATCTGACATCTGGAAATACATTTTAATAAAGTGTCAAAACTTGTGACAAAATCTGGTCTTTGATTCCATAAAAATAACTATTAACTAGAATACCTAGCGGTATATGGTCGCACCTCTATGGCAGCTTTCTGTCAGCTCTCAACATATGGTCAAAAGTTTGACCCTGAATCCTCATATAAGCCTATGTAATTTGAAACTTTGCACCAATATTTGGTCAACAAATATCAATTTTAGACCCCCCTTAAATTGGACCTTTTGGTCCGTCTTGGTCTGAACTTTCACCCTATGGGTGAATTTGGGGGGAGAGGTTGGGGGTAGGGGCCTATTGGTTCTTAAAGATTACTGGCGGTTTTCTCATCAGGCACCAGGGTCACTGCCTTCTAGAACAAGAATCGGACAGTTTTCTGTTACAGTCCAGGTTCCGTGCAGCAGACTAGATTAAACTTACTGATCGTTAGCTTCTTCGAGTACTGGTAATCGTATATTAATAATATGCTATTCTCACTATGTTTAATAAAAAAATCAACAAAAAATAAACAATTTCGCTTCCGCTTTCGCTTTCAGTGACGAAGAATATTAAAACTCTCTGCGAAAGGATTTCCAGCTAGTGGTGCTTGGATTCTGAATTTGATATCGAATCTCAAATCAATGCCAGATAACCGGCTCTGCATGTACCAGGGATGCAATAAACCTAAGTTTTTAGCCCGCTCGGCTAAGTTGCCGACCGGGTTATATATTTTGCTTGCGTTAATTTCTTATTTTTTTTTACTTTGAGCAAAGCTATCTCAGGCTCTACTGGACCGATTTTCACGATCTTTTCACCAAATGAAAAGTATTTGCGTGAATTTTCTCGATCCGGACCATTTTTATTACTTTAGTGACGTTGCCATGGCAACCGATTTTGTGCAAAATTTGCGAAATGACCTTTATTCAACATGCTGGCATTTCGCACAGGATTCAAATGTCGCAATTCCGCTTCCGATGTGATAAAGGTCACAATTTTTGCTACATTGTGTGCAATTTTGGTGAAGATCTGTCCACTAACACAAAAGATCTCGCAGGGAGTTTCTGTACCTTTTGGGACGAAACGACAAAAATCGACACCTCCCATCATACAAAATATCTCAGCAAGTACTAGACCGAACTTCAACTTTTCAGCTTTGGTAGGCAGATTATAAAACTGAAATAATTTTTGCAGTAGTTGAAGAGACGTTGCTATGGTAACCGATTAACTTTGGGGCCTTTTTGCAGACGTCAAAAGTGACCGTCTTCACTATGTAGGTCTAAGGTCTTTTCGTTTGAAAGATATTGTCTGAATACACACACACACAGCTCGACTGATTGCTCTATCCGGAACAATAATGTGGTCATGTACTTACTACAGCAAGCTTTCATAATGAACACAAATGTAAAACATGCGTCTTATATTAAACACACAACAAAATAAAATTGCACACAACAGTAAAACACATCTAAAGTGAATTCAGCATTTCAAAAATGTACATTTATTCTAGACTATATACAGAAGCATTTTACAAAACCGTTACACAGGGTGTGCCAATAAAAACAATCTACTACAAAAAATTTTTGTATTTCATCAATGGTAGCGTACAGATTTCAGTCAAACTTTCAGACTTTGTATGAGAGTATTCATGCAAAATATCCTGCAAATTTCATTGAAACAAATGATATGGTTCAACAGATAAAACTTTAAGCTTAATGTTTTCAAGTGAACATGCAGTTGTACATTGAATATTCACAAATAATGAATTATACTTTGCACAGCCTTTCATCAACAGTTCAAAGGATACGATTGCCTTATCAATAAACTCATTCCATATCATTAACAAAACAGTCTTTTATCTTGGCAGTGTCAGTCAGTTTGGGCATGTATCTCTGTTAGCATTCCAACACTGCACTCTATACATGATAATCCATTGGCATATCAATCTGGTGCATTTTCTTTTACTTTTAAATCAGAATTCCAGATTAATTAATGTTCACGTTAAAAATGTACTTTTAAGTTCAAACAGTTATAATTTTTAAAGCAAACAAAGTATTGTAACAAAATTTGCTGCATAAATGGCCTAAATCCTCCTCTGTAAAAACTATACATTCAGTGAAAAAATCTATTACAATAACAGAAATAATGGATTGTAGAAGGGACTGTTTTTATTGGTGCAGCCTGTATATATATAAAAGTTTAGCAATACGGTAGCTACAATATTTTGAGCCGATAATCAATAAAAACTAACTGTAGACAGCCTGATTAGTGAATGGTAACAAACACATATAATACAAGATATCTACAGGAAAATGTAGAGAAGCTCATATTAAACGTACTTGTCAGTACCTGAATGAGCATTCCAGCTCTAGTGAGGCCAATATTCTGAAGTCTAGCAGGGCACATCATGTTTTGTGTAACATTTAGAAGACTTCTTCCTGACCAGACTGGGGCCATAGGCCCACTAGGTCACTCACATTGCTATGCAGGCGGTCTGATCAAGTTCCCAATTACAACCCACCAAGTTAATGAAATGTGGGGTACTGTTGGTGCCACCAACAGTACCCCACATTTCATTGTAAAATCAGACTAACCTCCAAAAAAACATTTTTAAACATTTGTCAAAACACACCAACAAGGATATCAGAATGCTGGACTATGACTGATTGATTGGGGATTAGATGTTCGATGACCAACTGGAACTGAACGGGAAACAACCAGCACTGATGAACTCATAGACATAAACTTCATACGCAGTTAATTAGAGTACACACTGGATTACAAAGCATGGGTGGGGAAAAGGATATGATTGTTCAGCTTTGTGAAGACAAGTTTTTAAAATGTTTGCTTTGCTGTACTCAGAATTCTGACCTAGTTTGAATTTTTATACAACATCATCCAAATATCAGCCAACAAAAATCGACTGTGCAAAACAGAAAAAAATCTGAACAACTGTCAGCCATTTTACTGATCACGTATCATCAGCTTGAGCCACAACAGCAAAGAAGTACACAAATTACAGTACAACAAAAATTACCCATAATGATATTAATTGTTTGCCACACTGAAGTAGTAGAAATTCTAAATACACTGTACACTGTAAATCATTTACAGCTGATAACAGTTATTACATAATTGACTAACACGACTCTGTGCCAAAGTTGTCGACTTACAGGCCTACATAACTAATTTACCGGCTACTTTATTTTACCCACTAGCTGTCAGAACAATGTACCATTTACTGCAAAATTTTGCATAGCTTGAATTATCATTATTATTAGAGACTGAGTATGCACAGCATAATAGAATAATATAGGCAACATTTTAATACAACATTTACAAACTTTTCACTTTGTCAAGTTATGTTTTCAATGGCTTTCTAATTATTGTTTAAACTTTTAATATCATGTTCTAATACATCACTTACTCAGCCACATGCAGCTCTTCACAAGCTTTGACAAATGCCCAAGCACCATCTGTGGGTGCTGTAGACAATAAATTCGGCACTGGAAATGAGTCATAGTCTGGCGTAGCACCCGCGGTAGAAATGTCAGTACAGTGGACGAGCAGTTGTGTTCACTGGACGCTGTTGGCTTTGCGGGAGCTCTTGCGAGTGTGACCGGGCGGTGTTGTGTGTGCCAGCCTCTCCTCGTATGGACTGTGAGACGCCGAGAACGGCCGGGCATTGATGGTCAGCTCTGCCCGGCGAGACCGAGACCGCGCGCCCGCCGACCTCTTGGTGAACACTCGCTTGCCGCTGCTACTGGTCGACTTGGAGGACGTTGGTGGTGTGCCGGTGCCAAGGCTGCTCGCTGACTGTGTGTAGCCGTTTGACGAGCTGCGACCTGACACCATTCGCCGCCGTCCCGTCTCCTCTGTGTTCACCACACACACACACACCTAGCTCATTCAACACTGGCATTCAGTGCGTTTATGTTTATGGTGAACCGGATGGGTCCAGGATTTTGGACCCCCCACCCAGCCAGGATCTGAGTGACCTGTGACATTTTCACAGATCCGTTGATAAAGTTCTGAAATAGTGGATGCTACCCCCTCCCATTTTTGTGGCTTACTGCTTGAGTTGTGGTGTATGTGTAAAACTTTGGACCCCCCAGACGAAAATTCCTGGATATGCCTAAGCATCTGGAGACCTGGTGGTAAAATATATAAATTTAAATAAGGCAACGATACAACACATATTCCGTCCCTGGCACCCCTCGCAGGAAAGACTCATCTAATCTTAGCCCGACTGCCATCGAGCGACAGGACACAACCAATAAAGACCTACTACACAGCAGGGGTGATAGACCGTGCATGACATTGCAGCAAGGCTGCTGCTTTGGATGACCCAAAACTTCTAACTGATTTTATACAAACTAAAAGTACTATTTATTAGTGACACATCTCAGGACTCAGTATAGAAAACTGGGCAGCCTTCAGCCTGTTGACTACTAACTAATAATCAGTTTAGACAAATTTTTAATGAATGCCATATCTGAGAAGTAAAGATACAAAAAAGTGTTTATTTATAATCACTGGAAAGCAAAACATACGGAGAAGAACTGTGATGTCTGGATCCCAAGGGTCAGGTTCGGCAACAGGTTGAGCAGTGACTTGCGCCAGGACGTAGCGCATGAAGTGCTCGAATGCACCGTAGTTGAACGCGCAGTAACGTCCTCTCCAGGCTATGATGCCTGCCAACAAGTAACACCATCATCATCATCACCATCACCATCATCATCATCATTGTCTACCAATCAATAATGTGCCAATTCACAAGATGAATGCACAAGCCTTCCAATAGTCAATAAAAACGAACATAAAAACGAACATAAAACTCAGAAGTCTGTATAATCATCTAGGCATCAAATGCTAGATAGGAAGGTACACAATAGATGTGACAATTACCAGACGGATGCAGTACGACAATCATTGGAACACCAGAGACACCGAGCACATTGCATAGATCTCCACCGAGCACTGGACATCATGTGACAAGCACACACAACAAGTAAGTACACATGAATCATACAGAGTAACAGCAGTGGGCTTGGCAGTAAACAATTTGCACTTTTGGACCAATATTTCATAACATCTTGGAAATATGTTATAACATTACAGAACTACTAAACATGTTTAATAACATCTCAAATAAAATAGTAATATAATAGGTACATATGCTTATTTTTACACTGTGAATCATCTGCCTCCATTTTGACCATAGACGTTTTTTTACGTTTTTTTATTCCCCTCACGTTTTTACATTTTTTAACATTTTAAAAACACTTTGAATGGTTTTATTATAAAAAAACGATGGCAAAAATAAACATAAAAGTGAGTAAGTGACATTCAATAATGTCTTGCAATTGTTTACTGTGTTTTTTGCCTTCTAATCACAGTTACAAGAGACGGGCAATGCGGCATAGTAAAATTATCATACAAGAAGCACAGACAGTAAATAGAATATGCAGAAACTTGGGATTTCATGAATGTTTTTAATCCCATTTTAAATGTTTTTTTATTTTTACATGTTTTTAACGTTTTTTACATTTTTTTTATTTTTCATTTTTATATCTATGATTTTGACAGATTTTCCAGGTAAAAACTAGGCTAGCTGGATCCGCTTCAGTTTCTTCTTTTACTGGTTTTGGAACAGCACTTTTGTGATAAGTAGCAAAGGTTTTTTGTGGGCTGGACATCATGCCTGTTACCCAGTCAACATTATGGACTTCAAATGTAGACTACAATTTCATCTATCAAACTGAACTCAAATGGTTAGAGTTAAAGAAATGGTTACATATGAAGAAATAACAAATTAGGCAAAATACAAACATCTATAAGCTTACTATAGATGACTAGTATGCTTTAATGTATGGCCTGTCTAATAGCATCACTGACCTTGAATGACCTTAAAGGTTTAACTTTGAATGCAACAATGTGTAAAATTTTGCACAAATTAACATCATATCATTGCCTGATGGTAACAACATTGAATGCCCAACTTCACTTACAGCAGGCAATTGTGTACAAGAGTTGACATAAGAAGACAAGAATTTCAGACTCATTGTTATCAACAATCATGTCCTATAATCCATAATTAACTCGGGGTTTCCTGCTTTGCCAGGTAGTACAAAAGCAACAGTTAGGTTGGATGTGAAGAAGATAAAGCATCATTTGAATGCTTACTTTCTCAAAATTAATATCAATATTACTTGATGTGCGTCAAAGTTATATGGAGACCATAGCGACATTATTTTCTAAAGACACAGTAGGCCAGGCCTGTTTTTCATCGCCTACCAGAACCTAACAGGGCGTGGCTGTTAGTTGTTTATTTTTCATGCTAGACCAGTCAGCTTTCGGTATATTAATCACGTGACTACCATGTTTACATACCAAACACCTACCTGGTAGGTTCTGGTAGGCTACGAAAAACGGGCCTAGTGTGAATGAAGCAACTGAGGAGCCAGGAGGTAAACTGACGATGGGCGGAAGTGTTGGACTTGGCGAGTGCATGGTTGGTGACGTGCTGTATGGCACTGTCATCTCGCAACTGACTGTCGACGATGTCGCTGACCAGCTGCTGTCTGTTTGCTTCATTGACTGACTGCGACTGAGAGCATGCCACCGCCATGCACTCACACTGCACACACAACACACCCTCAACTGCAGGGATTCTCCACAGCGATTATAATTCCACACAGAAATCGGCGCATTTACTTTACAAGTACATTTTCAAGCCAACTTATAGGTGTAACAGTTTATTTGCAGCAAGGAATCATACTTTTAATGTACTCGCACCTTCCCATCGGCCTCACAGAGTTTCAGTTTAGACACATACATGCCTCGGACTAATGCTAACTAACTGGACCTCAGATTTCTTTGTGAATAATGTATGCCACTGCTACTGCAAACCTATACCCACTGCAACAAATCACGTGAGTTAAGCACTGCTTCCATTGTAATGCATGTTTGAACCAAGAATTGAATTTGAGTTATTTTTGAATGGAGTCCTCAGCTCAACAGTGAAGTTCTGGTAAAATACAAGAAAACAGAAAGATCTTCCAAAAATATCCTCTAAAATGCCAAAAACTTGAGTGGGTTTAAACAAAGCCTAGCCCAGATTTTAAAGCTGTGGGGCTAAAACTCTCCAATATTTCCCTCTTGTAAGTCATGTCTTGTTAAAAAATATTGTATCTTTCATGCAAATGCTGAAAGAATGAGGCTGGTATACATACCATCAAGACATGATGTCTGGCAAAGTCGACAAACCAGCTGAGGTACTTTCGAGAGCTCATGCTGCGCTGGCTCCAGAACAAGAGAGCGGTGGGTCTGCGGCTGGCATAAGGCGAGGTGGCAGTGTTGACACGAGACAAGAGTGGTTTGTACTCGCCACTCAACACGTCCAACACGGCACACTGAGGTGCCGCCGGACCAGCAGGCGTCACCGAACCACCTGCTTGTTGCCATAGCAACAGGCCCTCATTAAGCGGCACCTTGTCACCGTCAACAACTGTGATTGGACGACGTCTCTCGGTAACCAGCGTGTCCACGTAAGATTCGTCATCACCTGCACTCCTACAACACACCATTGACCCTGATCAACAATTATTCGGACATAAAAGCATAAAAAATGTGTTCTTCTCAACCATAAAAACATTACAAACATTTGGAACATGTTTTCATGATAAATTGTCACAAATGTCAGTCAAAATTGTTGTATGGTGTCATTCTAACAAAACAAGCATCAAAATACGTTTTTCCTGGGGTCCTCCAGAACTGAGACTACAGCACTCACTAAACTCCATAGCTGGATTTATAGGTGTAAGCGGAAGGCAACTGAAATGAAATAGGGGATGGTATACAGAGGAGAAATAGAGGACAGGAGTGGGAAATAGTTTTCAAGAGAATGCAGAAATAGTGCTGTCTCTTGGTTGAAATTCTCAGTACATGACCAATGATGGCAGTGTCTGTAGCCAATATTGACAAACTCAACAATACGGCATCACTAAGCTGTAGTCAACTTACCGGACCAGTTGACTGAAGAACGAAAAGAAGGTGAATGGACGAAACTGTTCAGTGGTCAACTCGATAACGTTTGACTCGACAGTCAGGGCTTTCCTGTCTGTGTCAGACTTCAACTTGTAGTGTGCTACCAGACTGATCTGATGCACCGGTCGACTGACACCAATCTGTGTACAACATAATATACAGTTGAATATCACTGATCGTCGTTTCTACGGAATTAAAACTTTCTGTTGCAAAATGTTTCTTTTGCCTAAGTAAATTCAACTCTTATTTTTTCTTCATTTGTGATCATCATGATGGCAGACGGCAGGCAGTTAAAGTTTCTGTTTACTGGCACTGAAAATATTCAAGTATTTTACTAAATTTTAAAACAAGTTGTAAATCAGCAGCATTGTACTGCAAAATGTATTAGTAAGCCACTTTTTGATCATGGTATATACAGGGTGGCCCAAAAAGTAACCCTCGACTTATTTAGCCCGCCCAACAAACTTGCCCGGCGGGCTATATGTTGCCACGACAATGTGGTAAAAATTAAGAGAAAATTGCAGGTGTGATATAAGACTAACAACCACAAGATATGCTGTAGTGTTGTATCAGTAACTGACTCTATACCTTGATACGTAAACAGTCGACTCCTTCATGCAGCAATGAGCCATGCTGTTTGCCATTAACCAAGATATGATATCCAGTTATCTCGACATCACTATTTGACTGTTCGCATGTCCAGCTGATATTCGCCAACAAGTGTCCTGTACATTACGTACATGGCAGGTCAGAGCAATCTAAACTGCATCGGTCCAATAAACACCGTCATCACTGTCATCACAGAATTTCTAGGGCACCTATCACGTCATGAGCAAGAAACTGGACAGCAGGAGTGTAGCCACGTTTTGTGCTTGGGAGGGGATGGAGAATGATGTGGGGCACCACTGACAGGAAGGAAGGGCGCTGCGCCTTGTGGAAGTTCAAAGTAGCAGCCGATCTTTGTTCACTGTAATTAAATGGAACGCTGCTGCAGCTGTTGCTGTTTTTCGGTTGAATCACGCTGAAGACTGGGTAGAGGGCGCCAAAATAGGCTCAAGGAGACATATCGTCCACAAAGTTGACTGTATGGGGGACATGGTACGGCGCACAGGGGACTCATCCCCTATGGTGGTTCCGCCCCTGCTGAAGAGTAAGTAAGTATTAATAACTGTTTAAACCAGCATACCAGTGTACTTTGCTCTGACAGTTGTAAGGCAGTCATCAAGCAATGCTTCAACTTTCGACAGCATCTCGGCCACTGTAGTTACTCCTTTAGCAACGAGATTGAGCACACTACAATAACGTTGATCAACATCAACACACGTAAAACACTGATGCTGGACCATTCAAAGATTACATCGTGTTATTTTCCTGCACTTTTTAAGCCTGCTCGCATTTTTGTTATGTCTTGTTACATGCTTAATTAATTCATTCAGAATTAAAACTCAGTGACACCAATCTCTCTTTCATCAACACAGTGATGACAAAAGTGTTAACATAAATTCACTTTAATGCCTGTACCACATTAAACTTACAAAATGTCAACACATTTACAACAAATCAGTTCACTGTGAATGTGAGTGTTAGTGTTTGGATTTCAATCATCATCAGTCCAGGACCGCGATGATGACAGCCTGACAGGTGATCAACAGAAACACTGACAGAGGGTAATTGGTGTTTTACAGGTGAAAAAATAACCTCTGATATTTCAGTTACCACTACTGTTACCTGCATAATAATATTTCAGCCGGTATATGCTATGGCCCTGTGCCAGTTTGTTTGACAAGCCGGTATTGCATTGAAATGCTAGAAAGGATTTAGCCGGTTTTTGGCACTGAGATTAATCTAAGCCTATTGTATATTATGTAGCATTATAAACAGTGGTCTTCAACAATGATGGGACTTGTGCTCCTGTCACCAAGCAATATCACCGAGTACTGGTCTATGGGCTGCAAAGCTCTGCAGCTTGGAAGGTAATCATAGATATGGCATTGCACAGGTGATGCATTACAGACTTCATGGTTTAACTCTCTGCAAGCTCAAGGCCAATGAAATAAAGTACAGCAGTACACTACCTACACTTCACTGGATCATGGCACCTTTTACTTTTACTCATTCAAACTCCCACATATATTAGTCACTTAAAAAAATTAACGAC
>Ga0209782_1001559_pt1 | contig 12102 bp, 11 predicted proteins | sample WorMetmaBAHAMAS1_FD_187390 | JGI IMG/M metagenome (GOLD analysis project Ga0209782, IMG submission 187390) | Marine gutless worms symbiont microbial communities from Max Planck institute for Marine Microbiology, Germany - Inanidrilus... | ecosystem: Host-associated > Annelida > Digestive system... | reverse complement strand
CCCAAGGTCATCGCAAACATCACCATTTGATAGAGCGCATATGACTTCCTATTCGACTTTAATAGAAACTATATGTCTATCTTGTACCGTTTTCGAGTTATAGCGCGATTTTCGTCGAAAGTGACGCATTTTAACCCACCCCACCTGCATTTTTCGCCCCCGTAGGGGGTGATCCCTTTCGAATTTTGCAATGAACTTTGGCATCAGAAAACTAGAGTCAAGGGGCTATCGTGCGGAATTTTTTGCGTGATCCTACGTTTAGCCGTTTTGATACAATACCGGAGTGTGACAGACACACACACACAGACGGACAGACACACGACGACGGCATATACCGTGTTAGCAAGGCGTCGCGCGGTAAAAACTGATATAAGATCTGATTTGGTTGTAGACTTGTATGTTATGAAATAGCTTATAAATTTCACACATCTATATGCCTCCAAAGGGAAAATCCAGCAGCAAAAGTGGTGGAAGTAAGGGCAAAGGTGCAGAAGGAGATGCAGAATCGTCAAGTAGTAGCAAACAAGCAAAAGGAGGCACAGCTGTCAAGGTGCTTTTCACGCTAACTTTTACTTTGGCTATTGTGAAATGATGTTTTTTTTTCGTTCAAAATGCTTTATTACCATTACTATGGCTTTTGTTTTTTGTTTAGTTAATTAGTTAGTTTTAATTTTTCAGAGCTTATTTTATATTTACTGACTGATGTTATTCAAGATTTCATGCTGTTTTCAAAAATGGGAGCCACTATGTTCTTGCTTGTAACTTCCCAAATGCAACTGATGGGACCAAGACAGTAAGTGCAAGACAATAGCGACACAGAAACCTTTAAAACCATGAAAAAGATAAAACTAAGACAGTGAAAATGTTGTCTTAAGAAGTTAAGATGAAGATACATGTGGTAATCTGTATAGAGTAAGTCAGTTATGCACTGTGTCTCAAAAAAAATGAAGTTATAGTGTGTCAATGCACATCAACCGATTTTGGTAATTTTTGGCAGAGATATTGCTGAAAGAATATGCTATTAAATGGTAATTTGTTATCCCACCTTTCCTAACTAATGTCTCTGCACTACCTTGCGAATCATGAACCCCGGAAATGGGTCTTTTTTGTCATGCTCAAAAATGACACTGCTTTGGTTTGCTATATCTTCAACACTCATCGACCAATTTTGATAATATTTTGTACACAATAAGGTCATTTATTCACTGACAGGCCCTATTTCAGCATGAAGACAGGACAGTGACAGGTGACCTTAATAACCTTCAAGACCTATGAGCAAACAGATTAAGGATTCATCACTGAAGCACTTTTGTGGCTTTTATTACTCCGGCTGTGTATTAATTCCATTTTATCCATATGTCAGGCAACATCTTTGAAATAATAATAGTAACAAGACCAAATTTAACCACAAAGTTCACACTTTTATTGAAAATGGATATTCAGATTAAGGTTTGTTGTTTATGAAGGCATCAAAAATGTTTGTTGCCTTAACGTCATCGAATTCGGGTGATTTTTAAAATTACTTAATAAGCAGATTCAGTAAGCAAAAAGCTCTGCTATTGCAGAGGGACTGCACTACACACTTATCAGTAGAAATCTTGCAACTACAAAACATGCCATTTGAAAAAGCTTGCCATTGACAAATGGCCGTCACATATATCCAAGGTCATTTCAATGGCTGCTATTATATAAGCAGTACATCACTTCCTGTTAATGGCCAGTTATTACAACATCTCTGTCTAGCACTGTTTTGCAGATAATACCACTTTTGAAGTCTACATGAGAGTCTGTGACCGTGAGCACTGACAATAAAGTTTAAATCACATGCTATGTGTGCTTTCTAATTCATGTGTAAACAAACACATCATAGTTGAATTGTGCTATATTTTTGAGTTGTGAGTATTACCACTTTTAAACAGCAAAAGTGACCTTCAAACTCACACAAGGTCATTGGCAATCATGCCATTTGATAGGCCATATTCATATTAATGTTCTATTGTGACTATGTCTGTAATCTATATCTTGCACTATTTCTGTGATATTATTGCTTTTCCCTATATTTAAAGACATCACGTTACTGTGACCATGTCTACTCATCCCATAACTAATACATTTCATGGCAAACCACTGTACACACTTACAAAATTTGAAGTCTGTAGCATTAGATGTCCAGAGATATTTAAGGGGGATTACAAATTATAATGGGTCACGTGTAGCTTCAGCCATTCCTAATGTGGCCCACAAATTAAAATCGGCCACATGACATAACCACGCCCCTTTCAGGCTGTAAATTGCTACGATCAACTTGTGTATCAAAGTCTATGCCTCGAACAGTCTCGATTCCGACACTAAAACCAAGACAGTGAGGGTAAGAGCAAGACAGTGGCCATCAAGACCAAAACAGTAATGCTGAAGACAAAACGAGACTAAGACAGTGATAATACTGTCTCAAGGCGAGACAATGTATGGAGATTTCTCATCGCTGCAAAATGCTAACTTATTTTCAATTTTTTAAACTAACATAACAGACTTGTAAATTTGTGATATAGTTATCCACTACTCCTTTTGAAATATTAATCTGAAAAGTCTAAACTGTCAATAGTCTAAAATAAATATTGCGATCATTGGCATATTGCAAGGCATAGTAGCATAGTTTTGTGATAGGTTATTTGGTGATTACTTTAAAACAAGTTTACTGGTGAGTATTGAGCAAGCATGTTGTAGACTGATGTTTGTTAATTTAAATAGGTGAGACATATCCTGTGTGAGAAGCAGTCAAAATGCTTAGAGGCATTGGAGCGACTGAAGGCTGGCGAGAAATTTAGTGAAGTAGCAGCAAAGTACAGTGAAGATAAAGCCAGACAGGGAGTATGTATTATGTTATTTTATGCTAGGTTGGTAAACGTGATCACACTGCTGTTAGCTGTCTTGTGTTCATTGTTCGCGACTAAGACAGTTAGTGCATGACTGCTAATTTTGTAGTTAGTCATTTATTAAGTAGAAGTTACTGTCAGACAATCACTTTTATATTGTAGTACTTAATGTGGTTATCAGGGTCACTGTGTTTAGTGATGCTTTCATTTTACAACTATTTGGTTCGTTATCAGTAATTTTATGTTTAAGTGTTGTTTTATATATAGAATTTTGTAATGTGTGAAGTTGGGTATATTGTTGTGTCTTCAGTGCTCTGATACTGTTTGTTGGGCAGCAGGATTGGCATCCAGCCTGTAACACTTGAGTCAGAGTAGTGGGGTACTGCCACTCACTGTCTTTTGTTTCAGTAAAATTCAGATTGGTTTTCTGTTTTTGGTACTGGCTGAAACGTGTAGTACAGGACAAAGGGCCATTAAACAGTTGTTGTTTCCCTAGGCCAATTAAAAATTTAGGCAAAAAGCTTCATCTGAACATTACTTATCCTCTTATAGCTTAACTGCTTAGTGATTATTATAAAAACAAACTGCGATAAGAATATCTGCGAGTGCACTTCAAACTACAATAATGAAATATTCTACAGTAGTGATATAATGTGCTTTATACTGTGCTGTGTCTTGTGCAGGGCGATCTGGGCTGGATGTCACGAGGCAGTATGGTTGGTCCATTTCAAGATGCTGCATTCGCACTTCCTGTTAGCACCATGCAGAATTCTGTTTACACTGACCCTCCCGTTAAAACCAAATTTGGCTATCATATCATTATGGTTGAAGGAAAGAAGTAATATTTTAGTGTTCACCGTTACAAGTATTTAGTGTTAAAGTTTGCTCATGTGTGTGCATGTGTTATATGCTAAAAATGTATTTTTACATCATTATGTTTTGGCATTACAGACCTTACATTTCATGCTGATACAGTGCAGAGTACATCGTTAAGTGGTTGCATCTTACATAAACTGCATAATGATAATATGAACAATTGCTGTACTAGAACACACACATTTGTTTACTGTGTGCTGGTACCATTAATTAACTCGACAAAAAATATCTGATGATCTACAAAAACAGTTATCTTGCTGAATATCTGCTGCTGTTATTCATAGTTTGTGGTCAGATGATGCTTATCTCAGTTCTATCACTTATATGTCAGTGATAAATCATTTTGTCATGGTTTCACTTCACAGTTTACTTAATACTCCGTTATTTTGTGTCTGTTAGCAAGAATTGCTTAGTATGTCGATAACCAGTGAATATTTTTTATTTAAAAAATAGCAAAATGGCATGTGATATTGTAATTACTGTACTCTGTGGTTTATTTGTTTGCGTCCATTTGTTGGCTGGTTGGTTTGTTTGTTTGTCTTGTGTTATCAGCATCACTGTCATGGATGAGATTTCCTGATTTTTTTTTGCTTTGTAATAAATAAGAAAGAAACATTTTGGGATGATGTAAAACCTGCAGGGGGAAGACATTAAATAAATAAGTATGCATTATCGAATGATGAAAGCCAAGAAGTTTTGTCAGGAACCTTACTATGGAAGAAGCATTATAACTAGAAAATCCTGTTTTTAGAAAACTGCATGGTTAATGAAATGCAGTCTGATGTATTGGTAAACATTAATTGTTATGCAGTAGCATGGACACTTGACTGAACAGTTTATTTTGTAGGGCTACAAATTAAGATGATGGAGCTGATCATCAGATTAAAAATAAATAAGTAAGTGGTAATCGGTTTAAAAATTAAAATGAAGCAGAATAGAATATGAATATGATAAAGTATGAATTGGATGATAGAAAGTCATGAAAGTAAATCTATTACGTAAATGGCTGAAAGTGAATTAGAAATGAAGTACCACAGACCACATTTCTATTAAATGGGTGTCACCCTCATATATGCAAAACCTACAAATGGGGTACATTTAAATGTTAGCCTTAACAGCAACATACGATACTATTAGGCTGTATCAAACATAGTGTAAGTGGCCTTTTGATGTCAGTTTATTTTCATGTTCATATTGTTGAAACTGTCTGTTGGTAATTAGCGTGCATTGTGGAAAAATGGGTGTGCTGGATCAAGATATTTGGGATGGTATGTGGAGTCGGCTCGACGAATCGTATTATGTAGATAGGCGTGCACATTGGCGCCACCTTGCAAATACGTTAAACAATTGTGCAGCAGGTATGAGTGCATGGTATGGCATTCCTGCATTACAGGACATGAGTACCGGCATAAGTAACTGCAGGTGAGTGCCTCGGTAGTATGATGCTCTCTATAGCGCATGTCCTGCAGGAATGACATGCTTACGTCACATAATATCCTGTAAACGTCAAGAAAACAAGGATAGTGTACATCAGTATAGTGTCACTGTCAGTGGCGAAATTCAGCTCTACTGCCAAAGCCTCGTTCACATCACGTTAAAGCTTAAATTCCACGGGACCGATACAGACTTCCGTGCGAGGATCCTTGCTCGGGAATAGGCGTGTCCGGCGCGCAGCGGAAGTCAGCGCGCGCCGCGGCAGTCGGCCTGCCGTGGCGCGCGGTGCCCGTTCAGCTCGCCGACTTGTCCGCGGACTTTTGTCCGACGCGCGCTTTTCCTCGCGGGGATGTCCATTGGGGATGCGCGCGTGTACACGTGTACGTGTACTGTACATAATAAACTATCGTGTACACGTTTACAAAATTACACGATAGGCGCATCCCTAAAGTCGGTGTCGGTCCCATAGAATTTAAGCTTAACGGAACTAAATTGGAGAGCGTGAAACCATAATGTGTTTGCAGTTACGGTTCGGACCCGCAGTTTAGTTCAGAAACGCTTTAAACATTCACACCTAGTACTGTCAGATTCGTTTCACGCATGTCCAGTTCATTTTAGTGGAGTATTGAAGAAGGCTTAAAGTAGTCTTGCACACAGTGTGAGGTTGTACAAGTGTACAGTGTAGAGTTGCGACCTAGGCCTAATGCGACATATTAAAGACTGGCAATTTGACGTTACAAAGAACCTGGCCAATGGGGCTGCTAACTGCTGCTGGTCGTCAATTATTATATGGTGAGTTCTTTTACATATCGGGAATGCATTGCCAGGCATCCGTGGCTGCTTTTGGTGATGTGTAAATTTTTGTGGCATTGGCCGACCTGTGCGTAATTTATCAATACGCGCATCCCTACTGCAGCGATGTTGTTATGGCAGGAAACCTAGCAACCAGTTGTTTACATATGAAGGCGGTGCCCGTGAGCACTTGTTAGCAGTACTCGCCATTGTCATTGTTTAAAATGGATGGTTTACCGTTCTTGCCGGGAAATAATTTTACCAATCCAGCAGTGAGTATGTGATTGAGTTGGATAATGGGATTTAAGCTGACGTAACGTTGCAACAAGTGTATGAATGTAATGCAGTTGCTGTTTATTGTGAAGGCCGGACGGTCACTTGTAAAATGCGGATATGACGCATGGTAAAATGCGGATGTTAATTCTGTGGCTGCGTTGGCTGAAGCCAGCTTAACTGAGCATTGGCTCAAAAACTAAATAGTGGTTTTAAGTAATATTTTAGGGCAATATAGGAGAATAGCAAAGTTTGGGTCATGGATGGTTTCCTTTGATAGCTGAACCAAACGCAAATGTAATAAGCCACAATCGCGCTGTGTATCGTGCTTCGCGCGATTGTGGCCCTACAATCGCGCGATTGTCCCCACACGTTTCGCGCAATTCGCACTTCATGTGATTGTGGCCTGTGGCCTGTGTATCGCGCTCATGACACAGACATTCAAGCTGTGCAATTTTTAGCACGAGATGTAATATATACATCTCGCGCTTATGCTACGATGTCAGTGTCCGTCTGTCTGTCGGTCTGTCTGTGACGGAAGTGCATTGGCGCATTATAGCTAATTTAGGTTTCAAATTCCGATCCAAATTTACCGCGCATTGTGGTCGCGGGGAGGGGTAATCTAAACGACAACATCTTGCATTATGCTAGCCACTGCTAGGCACTCTCGTTATAATATAGATGCAGTTGCGAATGCTGGACAGTCACTTGTAAAATGCGGATATGACGCATGGTAAAATGCAGATGTTAATTCTACCATTGGCTGAAGCCAGCTTAACTGAGCATTGGCCCAAGAACTAAATAGTGGTTTAAGTACTATTTTATGGCAAAATAGGAGATATGGCAAAGTTTGGGTCATGAATGGTTTCCTCTGATAGCTGAATGGGGATTACCTCTTTCAAACCAAACTCACATATGGCACCATTATGCGACATACAGTGCACTCTGTTAGCAGGCATAGAACAATAGCATTAGTGACAATTCGATTTCTTCACAGTCTTTGGTAAATACTTCGAAAACATGAAATATGTCTGTGGGGGCACCATGGCTTTTATTGTGAACTTGTGACTTCTTCTGTCTGGCCTTCACTCTGGGCTTAAACTAGAAGCCGGCATGCATGTTAACACCGAAGAAAGCATTTGTTTGCTATGAGGAACTTTAAAACACTGGATTGAAGATCAGTCAAATTAGCTTGAGTCTATTCATCACAAAATAACTGTGTTCTGTGATTAGCCTCTATAGGATCAAGTGTGCATAGCTTAAAGTCTGTAATGGCTTGTGGATGGAAAGTCTGTGGAAACTTACAGTGGTTTATGGATCTAGTTTACTGTGAAACATAAATCTGCATATGACGTACATAACAGCATTACATCCTGTTATTATGCTTGGTTACAGATGACAACTTATCACAAAAGCCATACACTTGGCTATACAAATGGCTATGCTGTAATGAAGCGTCCAACACTGGGACCCGGTGGTGTACCGCTTCCTTACAACCAACTTTCAGAGCAAGACTTGGATGAGCTGGCAAGTTATAATCCAACATTGACTTATGGACAAGCAAAGCAGGCACCTCCAGAAGAGTTTGTTCCTGCTTATGTTGCCTTCGATAAAAGGGTATTGCACTGTTATCGACAAAATATGTTTTCTTCTCTTTTGCATTTTCATTGTGAGTGAGTTGTGACTTACACAATATATTGAGTGAGTTGAATTGACTCTAGTTAAGAAATATTAATATAGTGCAGTTATGATATGACATAGTGTAGTGATACCACAGATGTAAAGTGTTAGTCAATAAAGTAACCCCCCCCCCTAAAACTCTTGCATATATTTAAGCTTGTGGTCATCCTCTGCAGACGAAAATTTTCCCCGTTGTTTGCCACTCGTGTCCTCACCTATGTACCAATTTTTGTCCACTTATCTGAATATTTGTGAGAACTGTAACATTTTTGTAACATTGACTCCTGCATTTTAACATTCTGTTACAGCTTTGTGCAGTATTTACAAACATTTTTGAAACAAACTCATTGCATTAATCAAACCACATGGTAAAAGTGTTTATCAGTAACTTTTATGTCATAGATCACACTTTATATTCAAAAATCAAAATGCCCCCCATAAGCTGACACACTATCCTCCAGCTGCTTGGGAAAATTCTTCACACCATTCACAATGGATTTTTGCAGCAAGGCAGTTCAGATCTGCTGCAGTGTGTCCATCAACTCTGGAATTGTTGTGGGTATAGCATGGTGTTTGTGGCTATTGCTAGCTGCAAAGATGTGGGATAATCCAATGACGTAACCATGACATAATTTCTGTGAAGATGCTAATCTGCATCTTTATTATTCTGTGTGAGTGTTCGAAATCCGAGAGCAATGCTTAAAATCTGAGACAGCGAAATGAGGGTAGTCAGGAAAATGTAAACTCCCCAAATTTGGTTCAGATGTGTGGATATAAATTGCCTATTACTGTTGGACAAAATTTGGCTTAGAAAGGCTTAGCAAAGGTCAAGATATTGTTAATAGCTTTTGGGGTTACTTTTTTGACTCACCCTGTCAGCTACCAATATTTGTAGCATATCAGTGAAAGTGTGAATAGCATACAGAAATTAGTTTAACATAGATTCTTGGATAAACAAAACTTGTAACACACATCAGGTGTCACAGTCAGGCACAAAAAGCCACTTTAAGTTGAGAAGATGATACTTTACTTTTTGTTTTGCACATAACTATGCAAATTACTGGCAGGGTTTCAGTGTTATTTCACCTTGAGACTCAGCATTAAATTTGTAATAATAAAGTCCTCACTAGAGATCCCACCACAACGTGAATGTGTTATTACACTACCTTGTGAAATATGTGGCATTTTTGGCCCAGATTTCTGTGCAGCAATATAGCTGGTATCCTCTGTATTTGTACTGGTGATTTATTAATGAATCTTTACTGTTTCCAGTTGGTCATTCAGTACTGAAATTTGTGTTTTTTTTGCAGGTGATGAAATTCAAAGGATGGTATAATGAAAGTGTTCCAGAGACGCCATCCGAACAGTATAGAATTCGTTATGTTGACATAATGTATTTCCTAGAAGATGATAGTATGTCCATTGTTGAACCTAAAGTGGAGAACTCTGGCCTTTCTCAGGGTAATAGAAAACAGTGCTTTGTTCTCGTATTTGATACATCTAATGATACATGAAGTGGCAACCTATGAGCTGTAGCTGTAATTTGTTTTTTCCAGTTATAGTGTGAATTACAATTATTTCATGTTATTTATCGCTGTGACTTTTTAATAATAACATTGATATTGCCACTGAAGATCTTGATTATAGTGCTGATGGTATCACTGGGAACATCATTCATTTCATCAGAGGTGGCTAGGCTGTTGGCAGTCTTGCGACATGCCTTCAGCCACCGCCAGCGCTGAGGCCTAGGCCTGGCCCAATGCGAATCCCCTCTAACGCTGGGGCTTGTAACTGTATATTTTAAGAGCCCAGCTTAGCCGGCGGGTTTCTCTGGCAAGGTGCCAATGATGCGGCCCTCCTATAGGACTGCTGGCACCTTCCATCTGTTATCCATGCCAGCGGCTGTCACCACACCCAGACGTCCCCAATCCGGGTGTGATGGCCTGTCACATTTTAAGAAGACACAGGCGAGCCCTGTGAACCTGTCAGAGAATTTAATTTCATAGTATGCAGACAGAAACCTGACTTGACATGCCGGCAGCAGTGGCAATCGAACCTACGCCGCCAAGCTAACCAGCCAGGCCCACTGCACTGCGGATTATCGTATTAGCCCACTGAGCCACCAGCCACGAGGGCAGGTCTATCACTGGGAACATAATTTTATCACTTTTTTGAGCTGTGCAACATCACTGATATCTTTGCAACTGTGCAATATACAAGGAGTTTTGCATCATTTCTTCCATAGATTTGGAAAGGATGAGGTCCAGTGGTTGATTTTCCCTGGTTCATATTAGTTTTTTGAGTTCTGTTCTGTTTCAGTTTTCCTTTATACTTCTCATGGGAGACCCTGTTCAACCCATAGCAATACTCAGAAAAGTGCCAGTTGAACAAAAATTGAATGTAGAAACTAGTGTGTGGTACAATGAAATCCAGTGCCGTAAATTTTTTTGGCTTTCATAAGAATGAAACTGCCAAATATTCAAACTTCGTGCCTTTTTAGGGAAACTTGTACGAAGGCAGAGATTGCCGAAAAATGATGTTGGTGACTTTTGGTCATGGAAAGATCTCAACATTTCAATGAATCTGCCCTGCTATGGCCGTGTTTTCCGCATTTACGACTGTGATCGTTGGACACGGGTAGGTACCATTGCTGGCTGTTTGTCTATTATTTTAAAAGTTTTATTTATTGTGATTATGCTGGTTGTGTATGGAATACAATTACTTATGCCAATTATGACATGTTGGAAACTTTGCTGTTCTAGTGAAACTCTATATGAATTAGTTATTCAAAGAGTGTTTACATAGGCCTAAACTGTAATCAAAACCCATTTTTTTGCTTATGTGTTTTGCTAAGTTACTTTTTATAATACTTACTACAGGTTTAGCATATTTTGTGAGTTAAATTTGTTTGATTAGCAGACTAATTATTGCTTGTTTTGCTGGGCCTACCATTTGGTTAGGATATTTTGTGTTTATGGGATTTTTTCGTTCTCGTCATTTTTCTGTTATAGTTCCTTGCAGTAGACTAAGCTGACTACACATCTGCATGTCAGCACCTATCAAGTACATCTATTTCGTATTAAACTGTACCATCCCGTCTTTGCACTGCCATCTGCTGTGATTTTAGGAGTATCTTGAGAGTGAAGGTATTGAGGTGAATCCTCCAGAGGACTGCCCAGACGATCCTCACACCAGCATTCGCAAGCAGATGCAGATACCAAAGTCTGCAAAGACGCCGAGTGATATGGACAAACTGCGCAAGTTCTTGGAGCTCGACCGCAAGGTTCTTCGGTTCTACTGCATCTGGGACGATCGCGATCAGATGTTTGGTGAAGTGAGAAAGTTCATTCTGCATGTAAGTTGCTGACATCTTTTGATTTTATTAGCACGAAATGTAATATATACATCTCGCGCTTATGCTACGATGTCAGTGTCCATCTGTCTGTCCGTCTGTCTGTGACGGAAGTGCATTGGTGCAGCTAATTTAGGTTTTAAATTCCGATCCAAATTTACCGCGCATTGTGCTCTTTTGCTCGCAGCCCACTTTTGAGCTTGATGACCTTTGATGTACATATTTGAGATGGCGGTAGACCTTGACTCTATCTAGTTCAGTTTCATATGTCAAGATGACACGTCAAAGTTCAGGGTTACAGCAGCAAAGTGTTCCTTTTTGTTAAAAACAAAAATGAAATTAGGAAAACCAGGTGTGCCAGTGTATGCTGGCTGGCCCATGTGGCTAAAAAAGCAGATGTGAATTGAAAGCTGTTAATAAGGAAGAGTCAGCCAAAAATTTATGGTTAGCTGTAAGGGCTTTCTCATGCATTTATCATTCTGTCATTCTGTGGTGAATTAAGATGAATATGAATATGCTTTATGCAAATCTGGCTGTGATTAGTAACGAAATAAGTCCTTAAGTAAGTAAAGAAATATACAGTCCTATCAGTAATGTCAAATCTTGTCAGATGTTTGGTATTATTAGGCTGCGTAGCTCTGTATAGAGCAAAAGTGGCATACGGTCATCGAACATTCCCTCCAACCATCTGTTGGTTTGTGTGTCTGTCTCTCTCTCTTTCTGTCTATCTGGTGTATGGTGGCAAAATGGCTGATCGGATAGGATATGAATGTGGTTTTGGATAGTAGGTCAGATGGGTCCAGGGATGAGGCAGGTAGTTTG
>Ga0209782_1001558_pt1 | contig 12108 bp, 8 predicted proteins | sample WorMetmaBAHAMAS1_FD_187390 | JGI IMG/M metagenome (GOLD analysis project Ga0209782, IMG submission 187390) | Marine gutless worms symbiont microbial communities from Max Planck institute for Marine Microbiology, Germany - Inanidrilus... | ecosystem: Host-associated > Annelida > Digestive system >... | reverse complement strand
AGAAGATCTATTGAGCGTATAAAAGGTCATCGGCGCTTGGCTTATATGCTAGCCACGCTGTAACTGTGAGCAGTTTTACCGCGCGACGCTGCCGTCGTTGCGTGGTAAACACAAGCAGGGGGGGGGGGTGGCTGTAGTATCACCTTTTTATGATTTTTGCAGTTTTTGATCCATGGCTGTAATCTGCTCAGCCACTTTGCATGGCCGATTCAGCATTCTCCCTATATGTGCTGACCCATTCCCCAAAAATTACCCTGGGGGATCTGGACCCCCATCTGATATATGGTTCCAATTGGCACATCCGACCCACCGTATCCCATCCAGATCGAGTCGGCTGTTTTTTCCTGAATTCACCGTCGTCACCAACGGACGGACAGACAGACCGACCAAGTGTGACAGACAGAAACACTCCACCGGTAATATAGGCCACTTACACTACACAGCGATCGACGTGGCATAATAATGCATGCATGACTCGGTCCATAAACCGTGAGACCATAACAATTTCAAAATGACAACCATAACCTAACAGAGTAACAGACTATTAAATAACAAGCTCGGACCGCGCAACGCACGTCTACAGAAATCTTGCCACCAGCTGTCGAAAGTCCTGATTTTTCCTACCCCACGTGCAAAAGTATTTGGTGCCCTCTTTCTGGGTGATCCAACTGGCATTTAATTTGTATAAAAAAAACTGAGCACTTAGGAGGACATTCTTGGATGGCGTTGTTTGGGTGATCATACACTGTCTTGTTTCTGACAGACAAGCACTGGACACAGCCCACTGGGCCACTGTGCTAGCATAGCGTTGCGTGATAAAAATTTTTGGGCACACCTATTTTAAACATTATGTTTTCCAGAACATGCCTTCAATTTTTGTATTCCATTTATTCTGAAAGAAAACCAATGGCGATACAGCAATAAACGAGCAATCAAGATAGAGGAATTTAATATCGTACAATACAGCAAACATGCACAGCTTAAAATAATAGATTTTACTGGGTTAGATGACCAATCTGTATCGATGAAAGACTGATGAAAACTACTGTTTCGAGTTAATATTCATGCATCATTAAACCTAGAAATGTTGGCACGTGTCCCATTGTAAAACTGACCATTCATGTGCTAGCGAATATGTGTGTATGATCCAACAACTTCCAGTCCATTGTTGCTAATAGAAAATATTAAAAAATTGGGGACGATCCTCCCAAAACTAAAACCTGTCTATTAAAAGTCGCACTTATGCGACATATGCCTATATCCACAACAATTTCCCTAATGTCCATTAGTGGATATTTTCAGTTGTCCATTGGCCATTTCTTGACCACTGGTGGCAGAATTAGGCATACACAACTGCATGATTTCTTCAAGATTTATCTAGCACACTAATGACATGTGGTAAGTAGTCTTAACAAACAGTTTGGCCACTTACTAACATTTAAAGCTGAAGCAAATATTGATCATTGTGAAGCTAAATGGCTGGAATAAACAGCAACAAAAGTGATAATAAAATAGAATGAAAAACATGTAAATAGTTATTCCTTCTAAGTGGGCTTGTAAACTTCAGCTGTCATGACCAAGTAACAGTAACATTAGACACATTCACATATCCCACTGCAGCTGTGCAATCCATAGTTTAGACTGATGTGTCGGTATACTTCTATTGTAAAATTGATTTTAGTATTATGTTACTTGATCATAAAATTATGACAAAACAAATATCAGATGACATTTAGTGCAAATGTAGAAAATAGCATATACTTGCATTATGCATAGTTATTACTTATTAGCAATTGATATCACTCACAATAATACAGTACAATATCGACTATGTTCACCCACGATTGATGACAAGTGTCAAGATGAGTCAATAATAATGAGAGTGTTGACAACATAACATCATGATCAGACAATGCTTAGATGTTGTTCTTGCGAGACGCCATGATGACTCTTATGAGCTTCAAACATTGACATAAGGTGAGCAATATATTGCTGATGAACGTCATTGATTTGGTCTTCAGACGGGCTGACTACTTGAGCGACCTCCAGCGGACTTCCCACTAAACATTCACAGATACAAGGTGATCATTAATTGAGTCCAATTACAGAAAGAATAATTTCAATTCAACTGGATTTGCACTTTTGACTAAAGGTATGCATGAGAATATGAATCAACGGTTCCACTGGATTCCAACGGGAATTAGAATATGACTACGGTACTGCTCGGAATGGGAGGCATCATCGTTCTTGGTCTGCACCATCGTGGCAACGGCACTAGCATGTTCATAATGACATTCCCATTGCCACAATAGTAAATATTATTTCCCGTTTTCAATTTGTAACACAAACACTGATGATGCAATAAACACTAGGTATACTTACATTATATTGTCAATAGGATGGGAATGGAATTGTTGCGGCAATGGAGTGGGTACTAAGTCTCATTATGGAAATGCGATAGGATGATCATGAAAATGGGAATCAAGTCGTAGATAATTGGCAATGTGTAGAAATGGGAATCACAATATTATTCATTCACACCTCTACTTCTAACTGATCAATTAAGTACTATTTCATTTACTACCAATATGCCATGACTCAAGTGAGCATTACATAATAGCAACTATTGTTACACATGCAAACTGTTCCAGCCGCAATATCCAACAAAGCATATGTACTGACCGATGACATTTACAGGATGACGGAATGGCAGGAAACCACGACCATAGAACAGAGGCAGTGAAAATGTCAACAACTTTGTCGCCAACGTCTGGAAGCTCCGTAGTCGAGAGCCAGGCCGATTGGCAATCTGCTTATAGAGATCATTTTCACCGAATGCAAACACTGGAACCAATGGAATCCTACAAACCACTATATGCATGAAATACAGTCATTAATCAGAATACTTGTGAAATCATGAAACATGCTCATGGGACTCGGCTGGCTGAAGTCAGGTACATCAGTGGTGGTGATAACTATGCATTTTTTACCCCTAATAATAATAATAATAATAATAAACATATTTCTATAGCACGATGAGGTCATGACTTCAAAGATGCTGGGCCAGGTACTGTAGTCAGCCAAGCAGTGATTCTGCCACAATGCACGACTGTCTATTCTGACACTGTGAACTGAGAACAAACTATTACTTTTATTTCATCTGTAATAAACAAAGTGGAGAAAAGGTATGAAAATGGATTATACCAACATCAACATGTCTTGTGTCTGTCTCTGGAGCAGACCAGCGAGGCACTCACGCATCAGCTGGCTACTGTTGTTGTTCTTATTTACAACGTAAATGTCAATGAAACAAGTGTACATGTACAACTGTTTCATCAACTTCTGCAGCCTGGAAACACTGAGACTTCAACTCAGTTGAGTTAACTACATCGGTGCATGTATGTGTCGAAAAATAATGACTGCTACAATTTTTCACGCACTGCACACTCATCTCAAAAATATTCTCAGTAAAGTACTACTGCTTGTGCTACTACTACAGGTACCACTTTCATTTTTGTTTAACTGGCCACGTTTTCTACGGTTGTTCCAGTTCAGACTGAACCTCTCAAGAACAAAGCTTGTATTTTGTGAAGCAGGCTTATTGCAGGCATAGCATGCTGCTCTTCTTGTTGCCCTCTCAACAGCATTAAGGCATTAACAGACCACTGAAGTAATTAAAACTATCTCTTTTCAAGCAAAATAACTGCATATTCATAGAAGCATAATGTGTATTATAATGAAAAAACAAAATCACCCGTGTTGCACAGCAATGCGTATAAAACCTTTTCTTTCTTTTAGCGTGAGAGTGAAACTTCCAGGTCGTGCATCTAACGCTTCGCTTGCACCACCAACAAGAAGAACAACAGCATTGCCACGACCATTGCGAGTTAATAAATATTCAATGCTTTGTCTGCTGCAAGAACAGAATCCTGTATGTAAGCACAAGCACATGCACTCACTCACACAGACAGAAGCACGCTGTCAAAGCATCCGAGACTCAAACACTTACCTACACAGTAAACACAACAATTTTTCATGCGAACTGAGAAACATGGTTCCAATACTACCAAGTCTCTATATTACTCCTCTTAATTTCTTTCAGAGTAAACCACATTATCCATTTCTGATTGTACAATTTCACATCACTTCAGTTCTAAAGTTAATTCATTCTCCACTTTTGTTAGCCACACTAAGTAGAAACTTGGTACCATATATCAGACAACTCCTTACACACAGGTATATACTTTATTCCTAATAAGAATAAATAATCACATTCACATACATGCCATTGTTATACAGTGCTATTAAGGCTGCTCTCAATGTATGGCTGACAACTCCACAATTGGTATTAATGTATACTTTTGTATGTGTTCTCAGTCAAGTCACCAACCACCATGTTTCAGAGAATAAACATAACAAGTGGTTAAAGAATTTTGACAACAGGCCACATTGCAGTGGTGAAGCCTTCAGAATGACATCTCTATCTCAATCACTTCACTTAACAGCTTTTAAGTTGTGGAAAACAACCTGCACCAATAGGCCACTTATGCTCTAGCGAGATAACATGGCCTATAAACTAACTGATTGCCTTGTTTGATGTCCAGGTCACGTCTGGAAACAGGTGGTCCTATTCTTACAGCCCGGGTGCCTGGACAGGACAAATTGTTGGTGTATGGCTCAAAGTTATATTTTATATAACTTATCTTTTAATAATCTCATAAAACTGAAAAACAAAACACTGTAAATTGGCAGGCAGTGAAGCCCAAACATGTGTTGTATATACTGCAATAAATAACAAAATTCAGTGGTTTACTGCTAGAGCTGCATTTCACTCACCATGTGAGAGGACATATTCACGACATAGAGGAAACATGAACTGGTATTTCAGAGCAGCTACACTGCAGCAGATGCCAGGCAGATGCTTGTCAACATCAGTGGCATTGGTAGCAAAGTTTAGACAAGCTCCAAATGATGTTATGCCATGTGGGTGATACAGCATTAGATAGTTTCTCTCAGGATCGAGGGAAGCTGTAGTTCTGAGTGTCACGGGGAAATAGTCCCGACAATAACGCCAGATTTTCCAATCTCTTACCCAATCAACTCGCCGCCCTCCACGCTCTGGTGTTCGGTAGTCATAGATAAACCAACCACCATAGATAAGCAAAATAAAATACATCGGAGTGAACCATAAACAAACTGCAATGATGCCGCATGAGACTCCAAGCAAGAGAAATAAATACAAATAAAAACAGATGGCTAGTGTCTGCAATCTATGCTCCAGTGGGTTATGAAGTTTGTTCATGATATCTACGCCCAGAAATTTCCAAACCATACCAGAGACACTGACAGTCAATGCTTAGATAATATGATCAAGCTGCAACAGACAAAACACTCAAGCATAACTTCAGCAGTAATAGCATAACATAACATCTCAAATTGTCAACTTGCCACTGCAAAACCACGAGTGAGGGAAAGAAACAGGAAAGGGATGAAAGAAAAAACAGAAGGGAAATCAAAAGAGATAGGGGAAAGGAAAGAGAGGAGAGGGAAAGAAAGGAAATGGAGTGAAATGGGAAAGGTGCACAAACATAACCAGCAGTGTAATCCAATCCAATATTATTTAAGCTTGATCGGCATATGCTGCTGCCATTACAGGACAAAAACCATAAAAATTGCCACGATCATTTCGATTAAATTTTGAAGTCATTGACTCTGGTATAAACCCACACTTGGTTATAAGAGCCAAATTTAATGTGCAAGAAGTATACCAAAAGTATACATTTCCATGCCAAATTCTACCTTGATCAGTACATTCCTCCCTGTGAAAAAGACAAAATACCAGTACCACCATTTTGACCAAAATTTGAACTTTGGGACTTTGGAGGCACCTTTACTAATCAGGGCCAAATTCAGCATGGTGTCATAATCCATGCCAAATTTCACCATGATCAGTGTATACTGTGATATATAACAATACATAACCAAGCAAATTTGACCAATTTCCAAATTTTCTGGGGCTTCTGTAGTTCTCTACCCAAACACTTCACCAATCATGGCCAAATCTGGTGTGGGAGTAGACTCATAGTCTACACTTCAGTGCTATAAAAGTAAACCATTTATTTTTTTGTACACAACTGCCAGCAAAGAATCATCAGGATCAAAGACAACTGGCAGTTAACAATGACTAGACATTGTGTTATCCTAAAGCAGTAGTTAATACCGGACCATCTGATTAAATTAGTCGTGCCATCAGTCACAGTTTAGAACACACGTCTCCACAACTGCCTGTTAATTACATCACACATTGACTTCAATAATTGTTTATTCAACCCCGTGTATTGACTGTGATGCAGCCATCACTATATGTTGTACAGTTACTGAATTAATGGGTTACCAGTTACCACTGTCCTGTGGTAGTCCACTGCACTCTGCCGAGATTGCCAAGATGTGGCAAATAAGTGCACATTTTCTTTCACTTGACTACCCAGTGCACCCCCGAGTGAGCATCGTCATAACAATGCTACTCTCTGCACACTTATGATGGTGTGTCTTGCATCACATCAGTTCATGATTTCATTAGACTTAAAACTGATCTTGGGGTTAATGTTTACAATAACTCCGCACCTGGAAACCAGCATTTTTGCGAGTTATTACCGAGAGCAAACGATGTTATTAAGGTACTGATTCTGGACCACATCCAGTTCTCTGTTGATCAATTCAGTGCTGGTCTATTTTAGTAGATCGGCACAGGTCCAAAAGTAGTGATGGTAGTGTGTCTATTTGACGCTGGCCTAGCATTATCAATGTGGGTTGTTGCTCTTCATGCTGAATTTGATCAGTACCTGGATGTACTGGTACCAGTGCTGTCAGTCACACTATTGCAGGAGAGAATTACAAACTAATTACCACCACCTACTGCAGGAAACATGGCACCATTCTTCACTACTGGCAACTGAACCAGGTACCGACTCGGCTCGTCTGGGTGGCTTAAATTGAATCGTTATGGTCCAGTTTTTGTGTGGATAATTCTAACTCCACTAAAATCGAAATAGAAAGTGAAGTGATATTTTCATTATTTAAAAAAACAGAATCAAAACTGACCTCTTAGTCTTATTAGAAACCAAAATTATAACAGCATTACCACACTTACATGCTAAATTTCACATGGTCTTTACAGATACGATTTCCTACTTGATTCCTTTACAAAGGGGTTAAAGTGCGGGTTATTCTTCACAGCCCATGCTATTTTTGGGGATGAAGTTTTGAAACTGAAGTGATGATTATGACAGCACTGGTACCAGTTTAGGATGACATAATTTTAGAGCCAGAAACAGTTAAGCCAATTTGTACCTGGCTTTTGGCCACTGCTTCAGATGCATGCGAGGCTACTGTCCGAGATGCTAGAAAGTAGCAACGAAACGGAACACGTTTACACTCTCACATATACATGATGATGATGATGGTCAACGTGCAATCAAATAAAGCTGACTGATAACACAAACTTATGAAGCAGTGAAGTACACTATCAAAAACATATGCGCAATACCCTCGAAATGTTATCTAATAATTCAACACTTGCATATCACTAAAAACGGAACGCAAAACTTGCAAAACAAAAAAAATCACCACGTTCGAAATGAAGACTTTGATCCGAAATAAAAAAAACGATCGTGACTAAAATCCGGGTCAAACGTATTTCTAATTTAATTCTTACAGGCTACATTTATCCCTTAAATACCCACCCGTATAGTAGTTAGCCCAAATGTACATGTACTTTCAAATACTACTTTTTATTTTTCTGTAATGTCGATCTTTTATTTTGTGAGGGAGGGCTGTACAGTCTGTGGTACAGTCATAAATAATATTTTATTGTCCTATTCCACGGTCATGTCATTTGTCATGCACCATGCATGGAGATTTAAGGACTACTTAAGGTAAGTATGGATGGTGCAACCAGACCTAAGTTATGTTATGGAACAAATAAATATCGAATGCAGATATCATAAACGTAGGCCAAATAAAATGTAGGGCTACGAACAGCTAGTAGACTTCAGGTTCTTTCACGTCTGACGCTGAGACGCGGTGCGATTGCGATGCCGCATGCGGTGCCGTGCGGCGCTATGTGGCGCCGTATACGGTGCAGCGCGGAACCACGCGCGGCGCCGCGCGGCGTACCACGATGAAATGCAACGAATAAGTTTATGTGACATTAGTTATATCGCCATTTTGGAAATCTCGACGCGCGATGGACATGCATGTGACTGAAAACATAACGTCATCCATAGTAGACGAAAACGGAAGTACTAACGTATCAAAACGCCGCGTTGTGGAGGACCGAGCACAAACATGCACAAAAATTTGGTGAAGTTCGGCCATGTGGAATCAAGTTGTGCGCAGACAGACAGTGCGAAATAATGTCTGTATAGGCCAGACAGACGCAGGCCTATACAGACATTATTTCGCAGCCCTCGTGAGGTCGAAGTAAACATGACAATTTGATAAAAGCCAACGAGCGTATAGCTTTGCACGTAGTCTCGACAAGCACGAACAGCTGGAATTAGTTGCTCTGATGCTTAACCTTTTATAGCTCCACGACTGCCGTGTTTACACAGTTTCCACAACGCGAGGCTGCGTGCTGCGGAAGGTGTAAACGCCGCAATGCTTCGGTTACACTGACGACCTCTGCCATGTCCAGTAAACCAGCATTTTGCATTTGCACAGTCTCTGTGTGGCACTCAGCCGCATTCCGTATACGTGTTCGTCTATAGGTACGTCTGTGTGACCGTCAGTTTGTCGGTCGGTCTGTCTGTCACGCGCTGGTATTGGGTTAACACGACTGAACCGATTGAACGTACGCTCATCAAGCTATTATGTGTCGGCATAGTACTACTATAGTTTTTGTTAAAATTCCAATGGGACCATCTTCAACGGTGACGTCAAATGCAGGTGGGGTAGGTGAAATTGGTAATTTTCCACCAATATAGGCCTACCTCAAAATTATTACTTGTGTTCGATAGGCCTACCAAATTGTTTAAAAAGAAAGTTACAACGCGTTTTTCCTCGAAGATAAAAATGTTTTCGAAGTTAGAGACAACTGTCAGAAACAGTGCGCCCCATTAATATAGAAACCCTATAGGCTAAGTCGAACCCATTGGTCAACGGAGTGCATGCCAAGACGGCAAGGAAGACGTCGCCGGAACCGCTTCAGAAACATTCGCTAGGTGACTGCACTGTCGACACACTCCCGTCGAACTGCCATCGGCGGGGTCATATCGTTTCGCCGCGCGATGTCTTGTTAATGTTAATACCTGCAAACAAAAATGACAAAAAACAATATTCTGTCTGATTTCTATGTTGCCTATCTGGCGTCCGTATAATAGGTCCTTCGTAGCGTTTTGTTGGTATAGGGTACCGTATTTCTACCGTGTTCGAACGGCTCACGTTTTACGCTTTGCAACAGACGAGCAAATGGCGTTGCACCGACTGCACCGACGTACAGAGGCTCGAGCCTAGAAACAAAACAGCTGCTGCACGCTGTATCTAGCTGTGATGGTTGCAGTGTTCAGTGCATGCGTCGCAGAGAGAGCAAGAGCAACGCCTACTTGGTCACGAGTCAGCGGTCATACAGAATATGTCTCTGAGATGGCTGTTATAGAGTTCAAGCAAGTACACTTCAGTGCTCTGACGTATTGATGGCTAGGTCCTGATGCAGGATGGTAGGAAGGACATCCGGCCAGTGAAATACCTGTTTCATTGATCTGTTCTCTTTCGGAACCGGTGAAGGTTGACCCGAGATAAACTGCTGATGTAGGGTCAACTGTGTTAGCTCTGCTAAATGGAATTAGTTGCAGCATACCAGCAGTACAGCAGACGCAGTAACGTGTACCACGGTGTAAACGTGTGGCTCAAGGTTCATTCACACCGATGTGCACGGTGCGTTGAGGTGCCGTGCCGTGCAGCTCGTGCGGTGCAATACTGCAGCGCATACGGCAATTTCGCCAGTCTTAATGAACTCCTAGTGAGTCAAGTAGTATGAAAATAGTCGGCAACAAGAGATGGACAATTTTAAGCTCTGTACGAGGGGTTTGATGAGGTCATAATTGGCCCTCTCGTGTGTCGATCAGTACTGTAGTATAAAGAAGCGAAAACTTGACTGTATAGCAAATTGTTGGCTGCAAGAAGTCGGTAGTTTTGAAACATAAATTGAACAGCTGATGTTTAGAACTGTAACACACTCAATTGGAATGGCATACTGCCGTCACACTGTATAATTCCGCTTCAATCACCAGTTTTCACCGTGTGGTTTTCACCTCGCGAGCATTGCAGCGTCCGTTATTTCCACGTCCTGTCGACGAGTAAAACACATAGGCTACTGTTCTATAGCGTCAAATATAATGCAAATCACAATCAAGTAAGTAAGTACGAAGTGTAGTTGAAACTGCGCCGCGGGGCAAGTTGACTTTTTACGATAACGACCATCCGGCATCTCCAACTAACATAGTATATAGTACGATCTGTTAATGCCAGCGTCATCATGTCATCTGGTCTGCGTCAAAATTCAGTTACTTACTGTGACAGCAGGTTCCCGCGGCCAGCATCCACGTTTCTCAGATGCCGGCTTGTCTCGTCCTCAGACTGAAACGCGCGCTGCCCCGACTACATCAAGCAGACATTGCACACCGACGTCACTTCAGTAAAACTCAACTCCTCAAACTCACTACTTCATTTCATTACTTTTGTCTTTTATGTAAGCTTACTTCGCCCCAAGGAAGGGTGCAAAGTATTGTGATGAATATGTCTGTCTGTCTGTCTGTCTCTCCGCTCGCATAACTCGAAAACTACATGGCCAATAATTTTCCCATATTTCAGTGCATGTTGCCTATGACCATGGCTCAGTTCCCTCTGGTGGCATTAATGTGATAAGTTATGTACTTCCGGTTGTGTCGATGTCGTCATGTTTTCGCATAATGTCCCTATGAACTCTTATGCGGCAGCAGAACGTACACTAGAAGCAAAACAGCCGAGATTCCAACCGCATTTTGCTCAACGTAAACTACAAAACCGGAAGTACTCACTGTGAGCTGCGCACCGGGGCGAAGTCTGCTCTTACGATTGCCTTCTTAATGCTAATTTTACCATCAGTTTTACTGACTCACAGGATGCACCGAAAATTTTGTCGTTATAAAATACGTTAAGGTGCATCAACACTAACTAACATTAAGTTCATCTAAGAACAGCCTTCATTCAAGATCGCACCGACCGCGCGATTTACATGGTTGTTGTTAATATTGCAGTACCATATTGCAATTAAGTATTGCAATACTTTTTGGTCCGAAATATTTCACATTTCGTGACATATTTTGCCATAACTTACTAAATTAACTGCACAAAAGTTCGAACAGGCCTAATGGTGGTTTTCTTTTAAGTGCATGATGATTTGAATTTTGAGTTTTTTTGAGATCTTAAATTATATGTCATTAATGTTGTAGAATTCCCTTATCTTGATTGTTGACCTCGTATACTTACATTTGCGGTCAGCAAAAAGTATTGAGATAAGTATTTGAATGCTTTTTGTCAGTATTGCAAATAACCGTGCCACATTATCAACATTTTATTCGCGTGACTGGTTTTTGATAAACACATATGTAAAAAAATCAATAAAGCTTACATGATGTTGGATATAATTAAAAGAAATTTTGTTTATATTTCAAGGAATTGCTTTGTAACACTTTATAAATCATTAGTCAGATCTCACTTAGAATATGCAAACAGTGTATGGTATCCAAAAAGAAAAACAGATGTTGATAAACTGGAACGAGTTCAAAAGAGAGCTACTAAATTAATACCAGAGTTGGCTAAACAAGTGGCTCTGCTATCGCAGAGGGACCGCGCGACGTGCTTGTCAGTAGAAATTCTGCAACTACAAAATATCGCTATCGTGTGGCATTATTTGCGTGATCCTACGTTTAGCCGTTTTTACATTTAGCCGTTTTTACACAATACCGAAGTGTGACAGACACACCCACACAGACGGACGGACAGATACACGACGACGGCATGTACTGCGCTTAGCATAGCGTCGCGTGGTAAAAATCGACCATATTGCAC
>Ga0209782_1001557_pt1 | contig 12110 bp, 12 predicted proteins | sample WorMetmaBAHAMAS1_FD_187390 | JGI IMG/M metagenome (GOLD analysis project Ga0209782, IMG submission 187390) | Marine gutless worms symbiont microbial communities from Max Planck institute for Marine Microbiology, Germany - Inanidrilus... | ecosystem: Host-associated > Annelida > Digestive system... | reverse complement strand
CCCTCTTCCCGGCATGCACCGCGACCACAATGCGCCCGCATGCACTGCGACTCGCAGTGCATGCGGGCGCATTGTGGGCTGCGACCGCAATGCGCGGTAAATTTGGATCGGAATTTGAAACCTAAATTAGTATAATGCGCCAATGCACTTCTGTCACAGACAGACGGACAGACGGACTGATAGACGGACACTGACATCGTATAGCATAAGCGCGAGATGTATATATTACATCTCGCGCTAAAAATGTAACAGTTCAGTCACATGACAAGTGCGACTATGCTGTGCAGTGTGAACAAGTTCTACTTCAGTAGCCTATATGCCAGAGAAGGTAATGCACTTGATGCATTCCACACGGAAGCAGTGTGCTCTGTCGTCTCTCTCTCTCTCTCTCTGTATGCCCGTTTGTCTGTCTGTCTGTCTATCCCACTCGTGCTGTGTATTGTTCTTCGCCATCTGACAGCCGTGTCATTAGGCCTAGCTAGCTAGCTCTGCCAGTAGAACTTTGTATCAAGCCCAGCTCGGACTACGCTACTGTAAATTGTTCTAGCACAGAATACCGAAAGAGTTGTTCATTAAATAAAGGCTTTAAATACGGCAGACCTACATCGTAAATCAAGGCCAATAGGCAAACATCGAGAGACGTCTGACATGCGACTAAAAAATTTAAACTGAATTGTCACTCAGCAGTACGGATCCCAATCGCCTGTTGCCAATTTTCTACTGTATAACCACGCATGTAATACATTTCAGAACCTATCGATTAGGATAACAGCAATTAATATTAATATGCTGCGTAAAACTGCACGTCCGTCAACTTTGAATTTCGTTTCTGAGCTGGAAGCAGAAAGAAATGGGCGAGACGGACAGACAGACACGCGAGATGCAACAAACAATGCGACCTGCTGTTGGCAGGGTGATTCGTTTCAGTCTGTTGCTGAGCTAGTGAACTGAACAGGATGTGTACTGCTGTTGTGACGACCACCTAACCGCAGCCTATACTGTCTGTCTGTCTTCTACCACTCACTCCAGTCCATTGCTTAGCCGCACACCTCTACACGGTGCGCCAATAAACAACAATCCCTTAGGAAAAATTCACTATCTCCGTAATTGTAACAGATTTTGTCGCTAAATTTACAGGGTGTACAGAAAAGAATTCACGCCATGTACGCAGCAGATTTCGTTACAATATTTGGTTTTATTTAAATATAACACCTATTTGAACTCAAAGGTACATTTTTCTAAGTGAACTAGTAATTAAACTGAGATTCTGATGTAAATATGACATAAACGAACCAGATTGGTATGCCAAAAATAAATTATCATTTATGGGGTGCAATGCTGAAACGCTGACGTAGATACACATCTAAGGTGACCAACACTGCTGAGCTGAAAGACTGTTTAGCTGACAATTTGGAATGATTTGCAGCACAAGTTAATTGACATTAAAGCAATCATATCATTTCCCAACAGACTTCTATCGTGTGTTGCTGCAGCTGGTGGACATTCTCAACACTCTGTTTAAATACCCACTGAGCTGTCAGCAGCTGACATTCATCCTTGAAACGTTTGAACTGTTGGTCAAAAGCTATATGCAGTTTTCTTTGCTATTCGTGAATATTTTACGCGTAACTGCATGTTTACTTGAAAAAATTAAACCTTGAAGTTTAAACTGCTGTATGTCTTGAACGATATCAGTTGTTTCAATGAAATTTGTATGCTATGTTGCGTGAATACTTACGTATAAATTCTACAAGTTTGGCTGAAATTCGTGCTATCTTTGCTAAAATACAGAATTTTTTTTCCAGGGGATTGTTTTTTATTGGCTCACCCTAGCCGAGCCCCGTCATCCGCGTAGCTGTCAGTAAGTAAGCTAGAGGGCTATAGGAGCTAAAACTGACTGGCTACAAGTGGGCAGGCAGGCAGGCAGGCTATAGGCCCCCTGTCTCATCCAGGGGCGATGGGAAGGAGAGAGCTAGGCGATGATTAGCCTGGGGCCGGCGCAATGATCACATCACGACCTACTGTGCTGACTGACGACTTGAAGGAGAAGCAGTACGTACACGTACACGTGTACGCTAGATGTAGCACGTAGTCGGACGGTGTGTACATCGCTGCATAGAGTGAGCTTGATGGCTGCCTGTCAGTTGCGTCTGTTGGTCTGTCTCTGCTGTCTGCTCTACGTCCTTCATCTGACTGCAGCGTCTCTGGCTGACCACCACGAGGTCTCTGATGGTGACGACGTGGTGCACCACACTGCCAGGTCGTCACTGACGGCTGCCAGACGTGCTCGTCGACGTCACAGGACTGGCGGACATCATCAGCTGGGCCGGCTGACGCAGCCTCGCAGGGTCAGTCATATCAATCATCTCAGTTCATCGCACTTCGTCTGACTTCACCTCACCTCAACCGAACTCGTTTCACCTCCGAACTTTTCACTGCTAGCCAATAGATTGGCGGGGAAGCAAGAGCGTCTCGGAAATTGGCCATTTTGTGTCGACTGGGATGTAAAACCTTAGCTAAATCAATCTTCTGAACTGAGCAGCAGTGAGTCTGCCGTAAAGCGACCCAGTTCGCCGTGGATGCGACCAATCAGAACACAGTAGGCCTGACTCCACGGTTTCCTGTCTGCTTCCGGTACTTCTGAGATTTTTTGTTTTAGTTTTTGATTTTTTGTCATTATTTTTTTCAGTTTATGTTACATTTTGGTAGATTAAGCCTTTGAACGCACTATAAATATTTCATTATCGTATCGTATCGTATCGTATAGCTGTCTCCTGCCCGGCCCAACACGTACTCGCTAGACGTTAGGCATTCAGACTGATGCGTCCCAGCTGCATGGTCTCATAATAACAGTAGACTAAAGTCCACCAAGCATGCTGCAGCTGCCCATCTCTACAGACTCGCACCTACACGCACCTCCATGGTGACAACGACAGCTACAGTTCGCGAGCGCCGTATGCGCGAGTTAACTTGAACTGAACTGAACTGACTGGTGGCAGGTGAGACATCGTAAGAAGCAGCATGACGGCGACGTTGCTGGAGGTGGCGCCGGTCAGGGTGAACTGAGAGGAGGTACTGGACGTGGTGGATCATGGAGACGTCGACTGGCAGCAGACACTGCCAGCACCAGCTTCTACCACGAGACGACCAGCTGGACCACACCATCACTCACCAGCCCCCGTGACCTCGTGACCCCGACGTCAGAGGTCACAGAGGTCACGGCCGACAGCCTCGTCATCAGCGACGCTGACGACGCTGAACGCGGTGACATGATGATGATACTGTTGCCTAGCAACGACACGGTGATGACGTCAGCCGACATCAACGAACGAGGTAGATTGATCGTACCTCGTTTAGCCTATATACTACACGACGCAGTTTAGCGACATTTGTTTACAAGAAGGCTCTTGACTTTTATGCCACCCGCCTACGATACGTCCGTCCATCTGTCTGTTCCATGCCTCTAGCTCAATAACGATGCATTTTAGTGAGTGCATGGTTACGGTAGTATTGAACTCTGGCAGGAAGGAAAACCAATGTTGGAAGTCAAACCCACTGCAGGTCAGCGTGGTCGAACGCCCACCGGAAGTAGCCGAAACGGCGTCAAAGCCGTCGTCGGCGCCGCTCCAGAAGCATTCGCTATGTGGCTGCACCATTGATATGCCCCGTCAGTTAACCGTCTGTCATTGGCGGTGCGTAATATTTCGAACGCAACAATGATCCATTTGTGGCGCTAGTAGCCTATCTCAGAAAACGTCATTCTTGCGTTTTGCTGTAGTTTTTTTTTACTTTATCGATTTCGTCTAAACTACTAGCTTTTGTTGCAAGTAAAATATGTTAATGTTGTTAGTAGGCTAATTTAGCCCGCTCGGCAAACTTACCACCCGGGCTATATATTTTGGTTGCGTTAATTTCTTTCTTTTTTAATGATCGCTCGGAGCCCAATTGTCTCATGATCCACTGGACTGATTGTGACGATCTTTTCACCAAATGATGGGTAGGTCTGTTTTTTTTCTTAGATATTGACCCCCTTTTCCGATTTTTCAAGTGACGTTGCCATGGCAATGCCATGCCAACCAAATTTGTGAAAAATTGGCAAAATGACTTTCATTCGGCAGGCTGGCGTTCCGAAACCGATAGGAATATGGCAGTTCCGATTCAAAAATATTCAATTTCAATATTGTAGCTACATCGTGTGGAAGTTTCGTCAAGATCAGTCCAGTAACCCCAGAGATTGCGAGGGTATAACAACTGCACCTTTTTGGATGATACGGCAAAAATCGGCATATCCCCACGAATATCGTAACACATACCAGATCTATCTTCACCAGCTTTTCAGCGTTGGTAGACATATGCATGAGGATTATTAGATTGACATTATTTTTGCAGTAGCCTAAAAGACGTTGCTATGGTAACCAATTAATTTTGGGGGTTTTGGCAGACGTCGAAATTGACTGCCTTCACTCTTTGCTCTGGCATTCCGAAACGGAATGCAATATTGTTTGTATATGTATGCATTAATAGTGCCCCTAATGCCGCTACATCGTGTAAAAATGTGGTGAAGATCGGTCTAGAAACTTCAGCGAACAGCCTAGAAAATCGAAATTGTGCTGCGACTCGGCCGCAATGATGACGATCGTCGTTCATTCAGCACGCTGGCGTTCGAAAAAGGATTGGAATATCGCAATTTCGATTTCAGCAAGTTAATCGGTGATCATTTCTCTACATCGTAAAAAATTTTAGTGAGATTCGGTTCAGTGACCCTGAAGTTTAAGACGTGAGAAGTTGTACGGCTGGCGTGAAAGTATGGGTATAATTTTCCCACGTTAGTTCATGCAGCTATGTTCGCTAGGGGGCGGGGCTGTTAGGCACCGCAGTGATTAGTAATTGGGTGTGTTTTATAAGTATTCGCTAGGGGGCGACACAGCGACATGGAGCGGGCTATGCGCATTCTAGTTCTTAATTGTTTGATGCTCATCATTAGCTAACTGTATAGGCCTGTTCTATGTGTACCTGCCACGTTTGTAACATTGATTGTAAAATTTTGAGCGTGAGTTTATTGTCGTGAATTTGGCACCGTCGCTTCACTTGAGCGGAATCCGGGCTTCTTGAGAGCTGCCTGTTGCAATCGACAGCCACCGTGTAATTGTCCTCTGTTGGAATTATAGTTGTTGTCCATTGTCTGTTTAGCGCGATATGTAATATATACATCTCGCGCTTATGCTACGATGTCAGTGTCCGTCTGTCTGTCTGTGACGGAAGTGCATTGGCGCATTACAGCTAATTTACGTTTCAAATTCCGATCCAATTTTACCGCGCATTGTCGTCGCGGGGAGGGGTCACCTCAACAACAAGATCTCGCGCTATGCTAGCCACTGCTAGGCCCTCTTGTCTTTTTTGCAGTGAACTAATTTGATTGGTTGATTGATATATACGGATTGTTGAACTGACGTAATCACTATGATGGTTCACAATATATGTGTGCGTGTAGCGGTGAACGCGTGTCGTACAATGCGCTGTCCTCGTTACAAGGTCTGTCTGCTCAACATCCAAGGTCTGCCGATGTGCCGGTGTCCCAGCGTCTACCACTGTCGCGGTCTGGAACGTCGTCCCGTCTGCACACTGGACGGACGGTCGTACCGCAACAAGTGCTTCCTCAGAGTGGACGAGTGTGCCGCCAACCGGCGTCTGCGTGTGCGTCACCGCGGACCGTGCCGTGGCGTCAGTGACGCCGGCAGGAGACCGCGGCCCTCGGACGCCATCATGGCACGTCATCGTCAGAGACCGACAGCCAGACAGAGGCGACTGGAGATGGCGGCGGCGGCGGCAGCTGATGATGATGGTGGTCAGAGTGATGTGAGTGTTCGTCGTCGAGGTAGAAGACGTCGACAGCGTGCTCACAAGTCATCAGTCGCTCACTAGCCTCTCAGCAGACTCACACGTTCAACAGATCGACAGCAAATCGAACTAGTGGAGTTTGAGCGATACAGCTGAAGGACTTGACGAGTGTCTGGCGTCACTTTGTGTCGTCGAGTCGCGGCGCTGATGACGTTTAGCGACGTCGTGCAACGCTGATTGTCTCGGTCTGAAACATGCGCTGGCCGCGTAGTTTCTGGCCCCTGGTGAGTTAATTTGAGTATATGCCGAGCGACACAGACAGACAGACAGACACACGGACACACACCAGACCGAACAGTGCATCTACGCTTTATCTATACGTGACCAGCACACGTGCAGTAACACTGATTATATGTAGGCCTACACCTATAGTACATTTTCCACGTTGCCACTTCGACACTCACATCCATTATCACTTCGCCCCAGACATGGGGGTGGAGTATTGTGGGAAGTCTGTCTGTCTGTCTGTCTGTATGTGGGCGTGTCTGTATGCGAGCAGAGCATTATGTCGGGAACCAGACGTCCAAACTTGACCAAATGTTCTCTGCATGTTGCCTGTGGTCGTACGTCTGTCCTTCTCCGCAGTGCCGTTCTAATACACTATATCTACTTCAGTTTTATCGGTGACGTCGTGTTTTCCCTTACTGGGCCCCGTGGCGGAGTGACGCTACGGCAGCAGCATGGCTGCCATGTGTATGCGCGACATGCCATGCCCGTATCGCTCATGCTACGAGCATGACGTCCGTCCGTCCGTCTGTAACGTTGGTGCATTGTGATCACATATTTCAATAGAAAGTGGAAGTCGACATAGGCCTACGACAGGATAGGTTGGTGTCTTGACTACCTGCATGTCCAGGTCGAGCTGGATTGTAGTAGGCCTATCCTGTGATTATGAATTCTACCGAGCAAGACCAGTGGAGCATGAGAAAATTCGGCGGCAATGATCGCTGCGCCCAACGGCTCGCATGTTGCGCTATCTCAGCATCTGCTGAGCTTCTTGTTAATAGACTTGTGCATTATATACTGTTATACTGGCAACTTGTACTGGCATTGTATCATCGTGACATAGAATAGTTAAGAACTGTTTAAAAACTATTCTCCCTAGAGAATGTTCAAATATATTCCTATATATTCAAGTATTATTGTATTACTCTCCCGCTGTTGTCTATAGCTAGTCAATTTCGTCATTACTGTTACGTCACATTGAGTGCAGAGTTATTGTTTCAAAAGGCACAAGGACCGCGCGACGCTAGGCTAATTAAGGCTATATATCAGCTTGTACGCCTAATGATAGTATTTTGGGCCCATTCTATGGGGCCATAGCGGTCCCCTCTGTCACGCATTGTCGTTGTTGTCGTTGTTGATGTTGTGGACATCGATGCGCATGCGGCGTGCGACAGTAGCGACACCTGGTGAATGGCAATGTAAAACAGGCAGCGTGCGACGGCTCGCAGTGGCGAATGGGCGCAACATTTTTCAAATGCTTCTTGTTTAGTTCTGCAACAAGGATGTATAATAAACAGCTGTATGAGATAAAATTGAAAAAAACGATTAGGTAACGTGAGGTCAAAGGTCACTGGAGATCATCGCAAATAAGTTCAAACAACCCAAGTAGGCCCTCCATGCCCCAGTTCAAACGAGGTCTTTATCTAGCCTATAGACGAACTGCTTCCAATAATGCCGTGGTTTTATGTGCAGTTATTACATGCAACACGCTGCAATAATTGCAACATGTTCTGCAATTATTGCAGTGTGTTGCATGCAACAATTGCACATGAGACCACGACATCAGTCAAACACGTCAGCGTACCCACATGATCGCTGTGACGTTGAGTGTTGAGAGTGTTTGCAGCATGTTACGTCAGTTGACATCAGCCTATAAATTATCTCGATAATAGTCTGAGCTCTCAGTCGTTGTTAAAACCATCCACGAAGAACTGTAGCGACTGGTGAGGCCATTGGAATCGAGGAAATAAACCCCTCCTTCCCCGGCGTGCCCCCAGAGCCATCCATGGGGTTTGTGCACAATCGATAAGATATTGGGGGTAATCCCTCTCCCCCTTCCCGAATACACCCAATCATCAGCTAGTACCAAGCTCTTCGAGTAGCTGTCAAATCTACTGATCAAAACGTAAAGGTCGAATTTCAAGAAAATATTCTGCACGGATATCCCGTGATACTGGGGAGTGGTATAGGCGCTGTTGCCGTGCACATCCAGCCATATAATGCCCGACAAATAAAGCCCGTGCAAAGCGACCTCACTCGCCGCCGCCGACGAAGAGAATAATTGCAAGCTGTGAAAGCTTTGTCTATCTACTGAACAGACATGCAGTGCGATGAGGTGACATTATCTGTGTGGTTGTTGGTGCGAACGAGCAATGAGTTGACTGAGTCTAATGATACAGACAGCAGTGTAGGGAGCAAAGTGCACCAACACACACACACACACACAGCGGCCGCCGTGTTGTCCACCGGGCGTAGGCTCGTCATGTTGACAGTGTGTCTACCCGGCTCTGTTCTTTCTCAAACTTTTTCTCCAATCAGTGTCACCTAGAAAACACTTGTTGTCAGCGGCGGCGGCGAGAAGTGTGATTGGACGAGTGTGAAGTTGACTGAACGATGATGACTGAAGCGAGGCGATGCGACCTATCGCCGCCGAATTGACGTCATCGGCGACATGGACAGCGACGTGTAAGAACACTTGTCACATTAGTTCTAACACGACACAAACCAATAGGGGCGTCTATCCTAAAGGGGGTTGGGAGAGCAATCTCCCACATTTTTAAAAGTGAGGGTGTTGACCGATTGGTCATTTTAACTGATTTATTGTGCTTGGATCGTCATATAGCCTAGTTGCGTGAAAAGTGAAGTGTGTTTCACCGTGTCAGATGTGGAGGGTTGATCTCCCACCAATAGTGGGGGAGAGAGGGGGTTAGAAACCCCTGCAAACCATACACCCCATAGACGACTGTACAGTCTAATTTCGCTTGATACATAATACACACTTTAGCCAATGTATTAGAGTGAATTAAGGAAACGAAACATTTTATTTTATTTTTGTTGTAACGGAATTAGTTTGAAAAGATTGACTGGGGTCCAGTTGCAGACAGGAGTCGCTGGTGACGGCCAGAGCGGCGGTGGTCGTCTACGATGACGTCATTCGCAGGTGGAATCCCACGGTGACGTCATCACCCGGGGTTTCCCTGGTGCAGATCTATCGACGAGGCGTCGTGGAGCCGACATATAGAATTGTTGCCCGTCATATCGACACTCAACAGGTACAGACCTACACCTATTAGCGCCATATTCGATTTGCCGATTCCGTATTCGGATTCGTAGTAACTCCATTCCGGATTCACTATGAATCTGAATCTAGATTCGACAAATCGAATAGCCCACTCCCCTAGTCGATCGGTTGTGAAACAGTGAAACTGCATGTATAGGTCTACACGTGCTGAACTAGAAGAACTGTTCGGAGTACAGACCGCTGCTAAGATGTGACAGACAGACGGACAGACAGCCGACCGCCGCAACGTACGTGCCCCCACGAGTCGACTCCATAGCTCCATCGGAATCTCGATCGGTTCAGCCGTTTTTGCAGAACTCCGTCACGGTTGTGCCCAACACACAGACACACTATACGGGCAACATCCCTCTGTAGAGCAAACAGTCCGCCTCTATGCAGGGCGTGCGGGCGATGCTGGCAACAGCCTCGCGTGCGTTGGTGTTGAGGTGACGCTCAACAGTGACGTGAGTGGTGTGATCTGCTACAACATGTCTACGTCGACGTTTCATCAGTGGTATGATTCATCTCGTACCATCTACGGTCTCAACTTCGTCAGCGTACTTGAGGCAGACAGCTTCGCGCGTTCCGTCTCCAATGTCGTCCGACTCATCAACCGTCAGTCTGTCTCTTATTACGCACACTCGCCCGTATAATAGAGGGAGGCCAAATAATGTTGCGATCTGTCCGTCCGTCCGTCCTTTCGTCTGTCCCATGCCCCTTTGCTCAAAACAGTGCATATTAACGCTATATAGGCTACATTACTATAGAACACTAATAGAAAACCTCATGCTGGGAGTCAAACCCGCTGATCACGGCCACCAGAAGAAGCCGCCACTGGTGCCGCTTCCAAAGCATTCGCCAGGTGGCTACACCATCGATATGCCCATCGAACTGCAGTCGACACGGACATATCGTTCTGCCGCGTGCTATCTTGTCTTTCTGCACATACTTGGTCATCACTGACGCTATTATATCAAGCCGTTTTCCATTCAGAGCACGGACAGTTGGTGCAGGTTCCACATGGCAGTTGCTCAGCATGCATTGATCCCGAGGTCAAAAGGTCAAAGGACAAGGTCACAGGGTTATTAAATGAGCTGCTAATGTGGGTCTACAGGTTGATACGACTGCTTACTTTTTCTAGTTAATAGTGGTGCGAAATATTGTTTGTTTCTCTGTCTGCCCACCCAAATAACTCGAAAACCACATGACCGAACTATACCAAATCTTCTGTGCACGTTGCTTGTGGCCGTCCTCCTCTGGCAGCTTTGCGATACGTTATATACTTCCGGTTTTGTGAATGACGTTATATTTTTACGTAATGGCCCTATGATGGTGATAGAACATGACAAGGATAACAGCCGAGATTCCGACCAAATTTTGCATAAAGCTAGAGACCGGAAGTACTCAATGTGAGGGCGAAGTCTGCTATCTACGCTTGCGTTGCTCATGTATGTTTCTCAGAGTCAAGAAGATCAAACGCTGGACATGACGTCATTGCCGAGACTGACCACCACTACTCGCTATCATCTTTATCACGACGTCAACGCTCGGACAAAAGCACGCACCTGCAGCAGGTCACGTGCTCGTCTCAGCTAGAACCACTCACCGACGACTGCCGGGGATTCCCTGCTGCGGACGGGGACACGACGATGACGTCACGGACGGAAACACCGCCGATGACGTCATCGTCTCGTCGACCAATTAGCAAGCTCGACCTGCAGGCGCTCAAGAGCGATTTGAGAGCTGGGCTGAGAGAGGAACTTCGGCGAATGTGTGACGACGTTAAACTTGGTTAGTCTGAAAGACAGCTGTTGCATAGCCACATTGATAACAGCAAAATAAGCTTACACCGTGTCCGATAATATGTCCACCGTTTAAGCGCGCCATGCAACGATGCGACATATACTTGTCGAGCATGACGTCTGTCCGTCAGTCCGTCTGTCTGTAACGTTGATGAAATGTGATCACACAGTGCAACAAAAAGTGAAAATCAACACATCACAGGATAGGTCGGTGTCTTGGCTACCTGCATAGGCCTACCGAAACCGACCCAGATCATAGTATGCTGATCCTAAATTTTACTGAGGAACACCAGTAAGCCTGAGTGAGGTGCAGAAAACGTGTAGTTATCCACTTCGCTATATCGCGCTATCTCAGCATCTTCGGAACTTCTTGTTGTGCCGGCCGTTCCGCTGACTAACGTAGCCGCCTGTCACTGTGACTTGAGTAAGTGTAAAGGGGTGTTCTCATCTCTCATCTCATCTCATCTGAACTGAACGGACCCAGTCTAGTTCAGTTGGTATGAGATGAGATGTGTGAACTCTCCTTTAATGTCACACGACTGTTCGTTGTTTGTCAATCTACAGTGATCGCTGACATGTACGACGGACAAGCAGCGCGTGGTGACGTCATCCGACGTGATGACGTAATGATGTGACGTCACGACGGGCACCTTGTACGCATGCAGACTGGCTACTCATATACGTCATCAGTGTACGCGATGGAACTGTGTTGTCGAGCTGTTAGCTGGTCAATCGCCGACGATGACTGACCACTGTCGCCAGTCCAGTGTACAGCAGGGAGGCCACGCGGGGTTTGGGGATGTGGGTTGAACCCCCAACTGCCTCCACGGCCACCCGATGATGAGAAATTATAGGTATCCCCGAACCGAATGCAATCAGTTATCTGCCAGTCAGTACTGAACTCTTGGAATAGCTGTCAAAATGCACCAAAATCTACCGATTCGAATGTCATATTTCAGAAAATTTCCGGAGGCAAAACTTTCAGACCGCCATGCTGGGAGGCACCCCTTCCCATTCCTCACTCCTTTACCCCCGACCTAGTGTCCCCCCCTCACTTTAACCACTGCTTCGCTCTGTATAGCGGCATATTGTTGCACGCGAGTTCCGTGTCCGTTCTGTCGGTC
>Ga0209782_1001556_pt1 | contig 12112 bp, 11 predicted proteins | sample WorMetmaBAHAMAS1_FD_187390 | JGI IMG/M metagenome (GOLD analysis project Ga0209782, IMG submission 187390) | Marine gutless worms symbiont microbial communities from Max Planck institute for Marine Microbiology, Germany - Inanidrilus... | ecosystem: Host-associated > Annelida > Digestive system... | reverse complement strand
ACGTAAGAGAACAACTCTCCCGACCGCTCGTCCGTCCCCCGCATGCTCCCCTCTCGGCCAATACCTTTGGCCGAAAGTGAATCACCCCGCAGCCGACAACGCCATCGGATTTCTCAACACCCTGCTAGGGGAAAGCTGAGGCACGAATTGAGGGTGATCCAGAGGTCGTAGGGGTAGCGCTTGCCGGCGCAGCGATAGGGGCCGCCGGCGAACACCGCGGCACCCATCACCGTCTGCGAATGGGCGACGTGGACCTGGTGGGCCATGAAGCCGCCCGAAGAGACACCCGACACCGAGATGCCGCCGGCGTCAATGCGGTAAGCGCCGAGCGGCGGCAGCCCATCGGCCTGCAGCGTCGCCGGCAGAGTGGCGATCGTGCTGGCGACAAGGATCGCGGCGGCGCGCATCCCGGCGGTCGTGCCGAAATGCGAAAACCCGTGATTCGGTCGAACATCCTTCGACATGCGGCTCCACCGCTGCTCAAGATGAGGGGAGTGTTTGGATTGTAGGCAAATCCTCATGCTGAGCAGGCGCGTCAGCGCCGTGTCGAAGCATCCTGTGGGGACCGGGCCTCGTTTTTTGGGCTGGTCGCTAGCGGTAGACCGCGGTGACCTCGCCCAGGGTCTCGAAGCCGACGGTGACCTCGGTCGGGCCCATGTCGATCCACTGCGGCGGCGCCGGTGCCGGTGCCGACCTCGTTGCCGTCGATGGTCATGCGCCCGGTGAGTGCCGCGAGGTCGAGGCTGCGCCAGTCCGTGTACGGCCAGCCGAGGACGACAGCGAACTGGGCGAAGTCGTCGGCGACGAGCATGGGCGCGCCCATGCCCGGCATGTCGCCATAGCGGTTGTTGACCACCTCGAGGCCGGTCATCACCGCGTCGACGTATTCGCCGATGCTCTCGCGGCCGTAGGGCGCGCCGTCGGCGGGCACGTCGGCGCCGAAACGGACGACGATCTCGCACTCGGCGCCGGCCTTCTCGAAATCGCCGAGGCCGAATTCGGCCCGGCCTTCGAACACGTTGGGCGAGAACACCGCGCCGTAGACCGGCGTCGGGCTGCCGAACATCTGCTGCGCGCCGGGATTGGTGCAGCCGAGCTTGTAGCCGGCCAGGGTGCCCATGCCGGCTTCGGTCAGCCGCGTGTGTACGGTCGACTGGATGACGTAGGCCTCGGTCTCGTCCTGGGGCTTGCAGTACTCGGGCAGCATCTCGACCGGCTTGCGTTCGATTCTGGCGGCGAACAGGCGGTCGGCGGCGGCCAGCACGGCGGCGGTGTCCATGGATGTTCCCTCCCGGAAGCGTTGTCCCTCGCCAGGAGCATAGGGGAGCGGGGTCCGGTTTTGAACGCCGAACTGGTGGTGTGGGTGCGGCTCTGCCGTCAGTCTGAACGCTTGAACCACCTGTGCCAGAGACCAAAGGAGCAATGGACGATAAGAATGACGCCGAAGATAGCCAGGGCGAGGGCAGCCACCGTGCCTTCCAAACTTTGAACTCCGAAAAGCGCCGGCAAGGCCAAGAAGAAAGCGAGACATCCTCCGAAACCGACGAAGAGAAGGAGCGCAATGGGGATGGTTTCGAATTGCCTGCGATAGGCCGTCAGAAGTGAACCGCGTCTGGGCGAGCGAGTGAGAGTACGCGTGATCATCGCAGAGCCAATGAGATGGAACACAAGGCATGCTGCCAGCAAAGAGAGGCCAGGCACCCACCCGACAAGAACGATGATGGCACCAGCTGTTGGCCCCAATACCAATCCGGTGAGAACGCTGATTTTCGCGAATCCCATGATCCGACTCGCGGCTTTGCCATCGGGCATTTCGTAGCCGCGTGCTAGCGGACCCCACGGATAGAAGATCCGGCGACCGTTGTCGTCGGACTGGAACATGCCGGTCAGCATACTTTCGAAGAACGCCATGTACTCACTCGCCATTGCTCCCGGGGATGCCTTGATCGCCGCGTTCGTAACCGCGTTCGATTCGTTGAACCTTATGACCGGTTTTTCGCGCATTCAATGGGTACGCTCACCGGGAGCGTTGATCGGGGATTTTCGTCACCCCCGCCGATCGAGGGCGCGGGGGTCGAGGGCGTCGCGGAGGCCGTCGCCGAGGAAGTTGAAGGCGATGACGGTGACGAAGATCAGCGTGCCGGGATAGAAGGCCAGCGCCGGCGCCTGCCAGATCAGCTCCTGGGCATTGGTCAGCAGGTTGCCCCAGCTCGGCGTCGGCGGCTGTATGCCGAGGCCAAGGAAGCTGAGCACCGATTCCAGGAGGATCACGTTGCCCGCCGCGAGGGTCGTCGCGACGATGATCGGCGAGGCAAGGTTGGGGAGGATGTGGCGGGTCATGATGCGGAAACCCGTCGCCCCCTGGGCGCGGGCGGCTTCGACGAACGGGCGTTCGCGGAGCGCCAGTGCCGTCCCCCGCACCAGCCGGGCGACGACGGTCCAGCCGACCAGGGCGACGATAACGATGATGCGGAAGAGGCTGACGTTCTCCGACTGGACGACCGCCTCAGGCAGGCCCAGCTTGCCGAGATCGAGCGCCGCCAGCACGATCAACAGCGGCAGCAGCGGCAAGGCGATGACGCCGTCGGTCGTGCGCATCAGGACGGCGTCCAGGCGGCCGCCGTAGTAGCCGGCGACGAGGCCGATGACGGTGCCCAGCGCCGCTGCCGCCACCGCGGCGACCAGCCCGACGGCCAACGACACCCGCCCGCCGTAGAGGAGGCGGGCGAGGACGTCGCGGCCGAGCTCGTCGGTGCCCAGCGGATGGGCCGCGGACGGCGGCTCGAAGCGGGCGAACAGATCGACGTCCTCGGCGCTGACGCCGAGCACGGCCTCGACGATGGGGGCGGCCAATGCCGCGGCGACGAGAACGGCGAGCACCGCCAGCGCGCCGACGGCGACGCGGTGGCGGAGGAACCGCCGGCCGGCCAGGGCGACGAGTCCGGTGCCGGTCATGCGTCGACCTCGCGGAACGAGATGCGGGGGTCGAGGGCGACATAGGCGATGTCGGCGGCGAGGTTGCCGATCAGCGTCAGCAGCGTGGCGAACAGCAGCGCCACCAGCGCCATGTTGAAGTCGTTGCCCATGATCGAATCGAAGATCAGCTTGCCCATGCCGGGGTAGGCGAAGATGGTCTCGGTGATCAGCGCGCCCGAGAACAGGGTGCCGAAATCGAGCGCGATGATGGTCACCACCGGGATCATCGCGTTGCGGAGCGCGTGGCCGACGACGACGCGCGTTTCGGTCAGCCCCTTGGCGCGGGCGGTGCGGATGAAGTCCTGGCGCAGGGTCTCGATCATCGAGGCGCGGACGTAGCGGGTGTGGCCGCCGACGCTGGCGATGGTCAGGCTGGCCACCGGCAGGACGAGGAACTTGGCCGAGTCCCAGAAGCCTTCCGTGCCGACGGTGCCCATGCCGCCGGCCGGCAGCACGCCGAGGACCACCGCGAACAGGATGATCAAGAGGAGCGCGAGCCAGAACGGCGGCACCGAGATGCCGGCGAAGGCTAGCATGTTGACGGCGGTGTCGAGGCGCGAGTACGGGCGGACGGCGGCGGCGATGCCGGCGGGGAGCGCGATGGCGATGGAGAACACGAAGGCGAATCCGAGGAGCGTCACCGTGTTGGCGAGCGCCGGACCGAGCACCTCGAGCACCGGCTTGGCATGCAGGCGCGAGTATCCGAGGTCGCCGGAGAGCGCCGCCGAGAGCCAGTTGCCGTAGCGTTCGACGATCGGCCGGTCGAGGCCGTAGAGGGTGCGCAGCCGCGCCGCGTCCTCCGAGGTGATCTTCGGATCGGCGCTGATCATCAGGTCGACCGGGTCGCCCGGCATCAGTCCGATCAGCCCGTAGATGACGAACGACATCACCGCCAGCACGAGGACGGACTGCAGCAATCTTTCGGCGAGAAAGCGCGTCATGGCGGGAACTATACAGGACGGGCGACGGGGCGACTCCCCGAAGCATGCTTCGACACGGCGCTCGCGCGCCTGCTCAGCATGAGGAATGGGGTATTGACCGGGATTTTCCCCTCATCCTGAGCAGCGGCGGAGCCGCATGTCGAAGGATGTCTTCACACGCCATGCCGGCGGCAATTGCTCATGCCGCGGTTCGGACCGTGCGCTTGATCTCGTCGCCGTACCGCTGCTCAGCGACGCCAAGGTCGTGGGCGGCCTGGAGATTGAGCCAGAACGTCGGCGATCTGCCGAAGCATCGCGCTAGCCGCAAGGCCGTTTCCGGAGAAACGCCTCGCTGGCCGCGGATGATCTCGCCGATACGGCTGGCCGGTACGCCCAGGTCGAGGGCGAGCCGGTCGGCGCTGATGCCGCGGGCTTCGATCTCCTCGGCGAGGACAGTTCCGGGGTGGGTAGGAATACGCATGGTGTCGGTCCTATCAAGCTCAATCCCGTGTGATAGTAGGCGGTCGCGTCGACCTGCGATCGGCGAAGCATCACACACGTAGGGGCGGGTTTCAAACCCGCCCCCGTGTCGTTTGCGGCGATCAGATGCACGCGTTCGCGGGATTGCGGGCGGGTCATAAACCGGCCCCTACGGAGTTGGTCGTTGGTGAACGGTGAAGGGACTCATTTTGCGTGCAATATAGTGCTTGACACCGAATTGCATCACCGCGGAAGGCGATTCGGTCCTTGTTAACCATTTTCCGGCAGAGTCCTCGCAACAAGACGGCCGGACCAACCGTCCCGCACCGCGCTCCTTGGCGGAACGGACGGGCTCCAGAATCGGAGCAGACAAAGAAAGCCAAGGAGGTTCAAGTGGTTAGCAGACGTTTTGCCCTTGCGGCCCTAGGGGTGGCCGCGGCATTGGGCCTTGTGCCGGCAACGGCAGGGGCGGTGCCCTTCAACCCCAGCGACTTCGATCTCATCAGTCCTAATCCGGTCAGCGGCCATTTCGCGGTGGATACCGACGCGTTGACGTTTGGCGGCTTTAGCGGCGAGGAGCGGGACGGCGTCGCCGTGTTCGCCCTGGCCGGCGGCAGCGGCCTCGGCAACCTGACGGTCACCGGCAGCCGGCCACTGGCGATCCTTTTCCAAGGTCTCGGCGGCGTCATGGGCACCATCGACATCAGCGGCGGTGACGGCATGGACGAGCCGGCACCCGGCTTCGGCGGGCCCGGCGGCCAGGGCGTCGCCGGCGGTTTCCACGGCGGCGGCGGCGGGGTGTTCTCTCCCGGCGCCGACGGCGGCGGGCCTGGCGGCGGCGAAGGCGAGAACAGCATCGGCGGCGGTATCGCCAACTTCGGCGGTGCCGGCGGCGGCTTCGGCGGCCGTGGCGGCAACTCGGGCGGCATCGGCACGGCCCAGGGCGGCGACCCATACGGCGACCTGGCGCTGGCGCTCACGGGCGGCAGCGGCGGAGGCGGTGGGGGTGGCAAGTGCTGCTTCGCCACCGATGGCGGCGCCCTCGAGATCGGCGCCAACGGCCTCCTGGTCCTGCTCGGCGCGATCATCGATGCCAGCGGCGGCGACGGTGGCCCCGGCCTGCAGGGCGGCGGCGGCGGTTCCGGCGGCGGCGTGCTGCTGCACGGGTTCAGCGTCGTCCTCAGTTCGGATGCGTTCATCGACGTCAGCGGCGGCGACGGCGCGAAGTTCGGCGGCTGCGGTGGCGGCGGCCGGGTCCACATCGAGACCAACACCGGCGGCGTCTCGATCAACGCCGGCCTCATCAACACCAGTGCAGGTTTCGGCTGTTTCGATACGATCCACGAGGGCATCGTGTCTGGTGCCTCGTCCGATCAGATGGGATTGGCCCTCGCGCAAGCGTCGGCGTCGATACCGGAACCGGGCGGCGCGGCGGTGTTCGGCCTTGGCCTCGCCGGGGTGTTCGCCGCCGGGCGGCGGCGCACCGCCAAGCGGTAGACGTTCGCGGAAACACACCGGTCCGCTCCCCGGCGGACCAACTCCACGGCCGTAGGGGCGGGTCCTTGGACCCGTCCCTACGCCGGCGCATACAGGCGCAGGAAGATCTTCGCGGCGCGCGTTGCGCGGGCTTCGATCCGGCCCTTCTTCGGTGATCCCAGAAGACCGAGGAGGCGTCGGACCTGGGTATCGCCGATCAGCAGACCGAGGAAGTCCTCCGCCGCTTGCGACGGCGAGTCCAGGCTCAATGTGCCGCGTCTGCGCTGCCGTTCGAGATAGCGGATGAACATCGGCAACGTCGCTTCGCGTCCCGCGCTCGATAGGATCTGTGCGAGGCTGGGATCGGACTGCGCCTCCGAGATTGCCGCGCGGTTGATCGCTACGGCGCTATCGCCCAGGAGCAATCGCAGCAACGCCTGGCCGAAGTCGACGAGCGCGCGTTCGACGCCGGCGTCGCCTTCGAGATGGTGTTGCAGCACGGCCTGCACAGATCGCGCATTCCGGACGATCACTGCCTCGAAGAGACCCCGCTTGTCGCCGAACCAAGCGTAGAGGGTTTCCTTCGACGCCGACGCGCGCGTGGCGATCTCGAACATGCTGGCGTCCCGATATCCCCTTTCCGAGAGAACTTCGGTCGCGACGTTCAGTATCTCGTCACGACGCTTGTCGCGTGTTGCAGCCTTCATGCCTGGAATCCCACCATACGAGTCCTTGACATGAACCGTACCAATCAGTACGGATAATCACAAGTGTACCGATGGGTACGGATAACCATTGGAGAGAGGTCATGCTGGAGTCTGACAGCTCTGCACGCCCCAACAGCGATCCTGCAAGCGCCGCCATTCTGGTTCTGCTCACGCTCACCGGCGTGATGCTGCTTGTGCTCTTTTCGCGAACGGCGCCTCATCCGCCCCTCGACGTGCCGCCCTTCGCGCTCGGACCGTTCCTCGGAGCCTCGTTGGCGATTGGCGCCGCGGCATACCACCTGCTGTGCCGTGGTGCGCGTATCGGCGGCGTGATTGCGGTTCTGTTTGCCCTCACGGCCTTGGTGTCCTTCGGGCCGCAGAAGTATTTCGTCCCCGAGTTCGATCGCATCTGGCCAGCCGTCATCGTCGCCCAGGCCGCCGTGATCGTGATCCTGGCCTGGAGTTTCCGTGCGTTCAGGAAGGAGAAAGAGACGCCCTGATCGGTTGTCGATCCGCCCCTACCGCGTCCGCCAGTTCTCGACCCAAAGGGTCGTCGGATACTGGTGGCCGGTGGGCTCGACGCCGGTCAGCCACTTCGGCAGCACGTAGGGTTTGGCACGGAAGTAGAGGGGGATGACCGGCAGGTCGGTGGCGTAGAGATGCTGCAGGCGGCGCCACATTTGGCGGCGCTTGTCGCGGTCCAGCTCGACTTCGATCTCCTCGATCAGCGTGTCCATCTCCGGGTTGCGGTAGCCGGGATAGTTTTGGCCGGCCCAGTTGTTGTCCCGGGTTGGGATGTGCGCCGAGTGCAGCGCCGTCCGGGGCACGCTCTCGGGCGCGCTGATCCAGGCGTACATGGCCATCGCCGTGAACGCGCGTTCGGTGACCGTCTGGCCGAAGAACACCCTGGCAGGCTGGTTGCGGATGCGGACGTCGATGCCGAGGCGCTTCCACTGGCTCTGCAGCACCTGCTGCACCAGTTCGCGCGAGCGGTTGCCGGCGGTGGTCATGATCTCCAGGGTCAGCGGGTCGCCGTCGGCGTCGACGCGAACGCCGCGGACGACCCGGCTCCAGCCGGCCTCGCTCAACAACGCCGCAGCCTTCTTCGGGTCGTAGGCGTAGCGGGGAACGTCGTCGGCATAGACCCAATCGAGCGGGTTGACGCTGGAATCGGCGACCGGCTGGCGGCCGGCGAACAGCTTGGCGCTGATCGCCTCGCGGTCGAGCGCATAGATCAGCGCCTTGCGGATCCGCTCGTCGCCGAGGACCGAGTTGTCGAGGTTGAGATCGATGTGCTCGTAGATCAGCCCCGGCTTGTAGCGGATGGTGAAGCGGCGGCCGTGGCGGGCCTCGAAGGCCAGCGCCTGGTCGATGGTCAGGCCCAGCTCGCCGGCGATCATGTCGATGGCGCCCGACAACAAATTCGCTTCGAGGGCGGCGGTATTCTCGATCACCCGGACGACGATGCGGCAGAACGCCGGCTTCCTGCCCCACCATTTCGGATTCGGCTCGAAGACCACGTGGGAGCCAGGTTCGACTTCCGAAATCAGATAAGGACCGAAGTAGAGGCCCTCGTTGGTCGTGTCGGTGTCGAAGGTGGTTCGGTTGCGGTACTCGACCGGGTTGGCGAACGGCTGCCGTTCGAGGTGCGCCGGCAACAGTTCGAAGGAATTGACGGCGTTGTATTCGAAGGTCAGGCGGTCGAAATGCAGGGTGAACGTGCGATCGTCGACGGCGTCGATCTTGTAGAGGCTGCGGTAGAACTCCTTGGGAATGACACCGCTCTTGGGGTGGCGGCCGACCTTCCAGGTGAACATCACGTCGGCGGTGGTGATCGGCGTGCCGTCCCCCCAGACGGCGTCCGGGCGGATGGTGTAGGTGACCGCGATGCCGCGCTTGCCCTCGGGCGTGCGCTCGGGAACCGCGCCGCCGTTCTCGATGGTCGGCAGCTCGACACAGAGCATGCAGATCAGCTTCCAGTCCTTGTCGTAGACGGTGAGCGGCCGGCGCACCAGGCCGAGCACGTAGGACTTGGCGAGCATGGAATCGATGGACGGATGGAAGGTAGACGGGAACTGGGTGATGCCGATGACCAGCTCGTCCTTTGCCGCTTTCGCCGAGGAGGCGAAACCGGCAAGGATCAAGACGGTGGCGATCAACACTCGCAATCGCATCGGCAAGCCTCCCGTTCGGTTCGCGGCGCAGTCTACACCGCTCAGTTGGCGTGTCACGGTACGACGGCGGCGGCGTGCGGATAGGTCGATCGGCAGGTCACCAGCGGCACCGTTGTCGGGGCGGGTTTTAAACCCGCCCCTACGGTGTGTGAGGTGCTCGCTGTCCGGTCTGACGGGCTGCCGTCGGACGGGGTGTGGCGCTCAAGATCCCAGGAGGTCGTCGGTGTCGGTGATGCCGGAGACGCCGAGGAGCTCGACCACGGTGCCGCCGGTCAGCGTGACGACCGAGTCAGTGGTGCCGTCGCCGTCGACGTCGGTCTCCTCGACGCCGGTGATGGCCGTGCCGTCGATCAGCGACAGCGCGTCGGCGCCGACGACAAAGTCGGTGATCCGGTCCGTGCCGTCTGCGGCGCCGAACACGAACAGGTCGTCGCCAAATCCGCCGGTGAGCAGGTCGTCGCCTTCACCGCTGTCGAGGGTGTCCTTGCCTGCGCCGCCATCCAGGGTGTCGGCGCCGCCGCGGCCTGTGAGACGGCCCTGGCCCTCGCCGCCGTCGAAATGGTTGCCGGCGTCGCTGCCGGCCATGGTGTCGGCCAGATCGGTGCCGATCACCGCTTCGATGCCGCGGACCGTTTCGGCGGTGCCGTCGACATCGGTGAGGGACCCGGCGGTCAGGTCGATGGTGATCCCCGGATCCGCCGTGCCGTCGGCATTGGGGTCGAAGACGACCGTGGAGGTGGAGATGACGAGCGCGTAGAACCCGTAGCTGGGGTAGAAAGGCATAGAGGTGATCGCACCGAACCATACGTCGTCGTAGGCGTAACCACCACTGGCATCGCCGGGCGGATCGTAGAGCAACTTGCCGGTGGCGGCTTCTTCGCTGAACTCCGGGGCCTGCCAGTCGATCTCGGCGTCCTCGGGCGCGTCCTCGTCGGTGAGGTCCAGTTCATCGACATCGTCGATGTCGTCCAGTCCACCGATGTCCTCGATCCCGCCGACATCGTCGCCGGCGGAGAAATCGAGGGTGTCGAACCCGGCGCCGCCAAGGTAGGCGTCGGCCCCGTCGCCGGCCAGCAGCAGGTCGTTGCCGGCTCCGCCGGCCAGGGTGTCCGCGCCGCCCCCGCCGGACGCGGTGTCGGCGCCGGCGCCGGCGATGATCCGGTCGTTGTTCCCGCCGCCGTCCAGCCAGTCGTTCCCGGTGCCGCCGATCAGGACGTCGGCGCCCCAGCCGCCGGCGATGGTGTCGTCGCAGGCGCCGCCGGACACGGTATCGTCGCCGGAGCCGCCGGACAGCGTGTCGTCTCCGCCGCCGCCGCTGAGACCGTCGTTGCCACCACCGCCCGTCACGGTGTCGTTTCCGCCGTCGCCGGAGATCCGGTCGTTGTCGCCGCCACCATCGATCCGGTCATTGCCGGCGCCGCCGGTCAGGGTGTCGGCCCCGTCGCCGCCGGCCAAGGTGTCGCCGCCCGCGCCGCCGGTGATGCGGTCATCGTCCGCGCCGCCGAACAGCGAATCGCTGCCGGCACCGCCGAAGATCGCATCACCGCCGTCACCGCCCGACACCGTGTCGCCGCCGCCGCCGGCCATCAGCCGGTCGCTGCCGGCGCCACCGCCAAGCCAGTCGCCGCCGGCGTCGCCGGTGACGGTGTCGTCGCCATCACCGCCCGAAAGGGTGTCGGCGCCGAAGCCACCACTCAGCACGTCGCTGCCGCCATTGCCGTAGAGGGAATCGGCTCCCGTGCCGCCGCTCAGCCCGTCGTTGCCGTCGCCACCGCTGAGCGTGTCGTTGCCGCCGCCGCCGAGCCGGTCGCCGCCGGCTCCGCCGCTCAGCAGATCGTTGCCGGCGCCGCCGTTGAGCAGGTCTTCGCCGCTGCCACCGTGAAGGCCGTCGTTTCCGGCGCCGCCGGCGATGCGGTCGTTGCCGGTGCCGCCCCAGGCTTCGTCGTCGCCGCCGCCGCCAATGATCATGTCGCGGCCGGCGTTGCCGAACAGGCGGTCATCGCCGCTGCCACCGGCGATGCGGTCGTTGCCGCCTCCGCCCCAGGCCGTGTCCGATCCCTCGCCACCGGAAAGCCGGTCATTGCCGGGACCGCCGATCAGGCTGTCGGCGCCGGCACCGCCGGAGATCGCGTCGTCGCCCAGCTCGCCATACAAAGTGTCGTTCCCGTCTCTGCCGGCCAGGCGGTCGCTGCCGTCGTTGCCGTCCAGCAGGTCGGCGCCGCCTTCGCCGGAGAGCACATTGGCGCCGTCATTGCCGGCGATCCGGTCGTCGTGGTCGCTGCCGATGACGTCCTCGATGGACGTGCCGTAGGCGATGGCGAAGTTGTAAAGGCCCTCCGAGTCGGTGAAGTAGCCCGGGCGCAGATCGATGTCGGTCGCCGCCGTTCGGCCGGAGAGATCGACGGTGTCGTGGCCGCCGCCGTCCCACAGCACCATGAACGGGTGGCCGTCGGCGCCGAGGTCGTAGGTGGTGTCGCCGGCATTGGTCGCGGTGTTGGCCCCGTAGAGGTGCTGGACAGCGGCGATGTCGTACAGCACCGGCCCGCGCGGCTCGTCGTCGGCGTCGGTGTCCTTGAACAGCGAGAGGATGGTGTGCTCGCGATCGTTCTCGTACTCGACCGGGATTTCGGGGAGCGGCTCGCCGCTGGTCGGGTCCCAGTTCAGCGCGCTCTTGAGGCCGAGGGCGTAGCCGACGACCGAAACGAACACCTGGAAGGCGTGTTTGCCGGCCACCGGTGCTTCAAGGGTCTCGTCGGTCGTCGAGATCCACACCTCGCCGCTGGCGTCGGTGCCGGGAAAGCCGCCGAACCCGGCGATGCCGTCGCCGAGGTCGGCGCCGCCGAAGGTGATGTCGGCCTCCGCGGCCGAGGTCTCGACGAAGGTGACGTTGGCGACGGCGGCCCACGACGCCATGGCCTGCGCGGCGGCGGCGATCTGGGCGTCATTCAGCCGCGCGAAGGGTTCGGAAAGGTCGATCCCGGTGGAATCGGGCGACAGCAGCTCAGAGGTGAGGAACGCGTAGCCGACGGTCACCGCCTCGCCTAGCGCATCCGCCCACGAATGGCCGCTCATCAGGGCTTCGACGTAGTACGGTACGTCGGTCACAAACATCCCCCTCCGGCTGCCCACCTAGGACAGCCGCTGCTTGTGCACACCCTTTTGATTATCCCCTCGAACGTTCGTGTGCAGGTGCGAAGACCCTAACAGGCTGTTGAAGAAGTCGCCCGCTCGGCTTTGAGGGTGGTCTCGTCCATTTCGTCGAAGCCGTCCCAGGTGAAGAAAACCATCGACCGGCTGTATTCGAGATCGAGGCCTGCCTGCATTGCGCCGAAGGCGATCTCACCGTGACCATCGGCCCGGATGATCATCATGGCGGGTT
>Ga0209782_1001555_pt1 | contig 12116 bp, 4 predicted proteins | sample WorMetmaBAHAMAS1_FD_187390 | JGI IMG/M metagenome (GOLD analysis project Ga0209782, IMG submission 187390) | Marine gutless worms symbiont microbial communities from Max Planck institute for Marine Microbiology, Germany - Inanidrilus... | ecosystem: Host-associated > Annelida > Digestive system >... | reverse complement strand
ACCACTGACCAGTGACCACTGATCTTGCAGTATTACCACGAATCCTAACCACGAAAGCACGGCAATCCTCCAAACTGCGATGCCAGATTATTCAACACTAACTTAAATAGGATTGTAGGGTTAAGTTAGTATAGGTGTATACATTTACTAATAACGAGAACTTATTATCACAAACTTCTTTTGTATCTCTACATGTGCACTGTGCGTTCTCCAACGATGGTAGTCTGTTGTCTTTCATGTACTCACAAAAATAAGTCTTAACAAAAATTAATTTGTGTGTATGTTGGTGACTGTGTATAAATGTGTCTGTGAATGCTGCTGTAGGAGCTTGGTGTTATATTGTACAAAGTACGATGGAAAGGATTTTCAGAAGCTGATGACACTTGGGAACCAGAAGAAAACTTAGATGGTTGTCGAGATCTGGTTTCAAAGTTTCTAGAAAAGAAACTTGAGGTTTTGGATCATAGTTGCATTGTGATATCTATGGTGTATCATTGCGAGTTATTGAGTGCATTGTGTTTTTTTACAGAATTTGGCTATAACTCACAATTTGACGACAGTGTTTGTAACAATTTTATTAACTATTATTGTGCGCCATTTTGATTTTTAAAAATTTGTGTGTTAAATTGAGCACAGTGTAGTTTCATCGCAATATCTGAACTGTTTATCAACCAACAGTCAACACTGCTATGATTTTACTATATATTTCCTTATTTTCTATTTACCGACTGCATTAGCACTGGAGGTAATACAATCACCTCCTTATTCTGTCTGTCTGTCCATCTGTTTCCACTCTTAACTTTTGAATCAAATGACCTTTGACCTTGACCTTTTGCATGTTTATGGGTCATGACCGTAGCTCTCATGGGATGGAAGGTCAAGGTTCTGGTTAGGGTCTCGGTTCAAAATGTGGTTGGTGGTACCTCAATCCTCCATCAGGGACAGTTTTTTATTTGTATTTTGTACCTGTGTTTGTACTGTGAGTACTGTACTTTTATACTATTTAGCGGCAAAGAACGTCTGCTGTACAGGAAGATGAGGATACACATGTTGATGATGCATCTCCATCAAAAGAATCCAGTGCTATATCTCCTCCCGTGGTACAGAATCGTACAAAGAAAAAGACGAGACATTTTTTTATTGTATCTTCATCAGATGAAGAAGCGGACACACTAAAAGATCGCTTTTGGAGAGATTTAGAAGGAGGCATATTACCGCAAGATCTTTCTGGTAGAGACTTATATTCATCGGTACGTCTTTGTTGTTAACTGCTGGAAGGATAGTTATTTAATATCACATAAGTCATATAAAGGTTCGAGTGGTCCACAAAAACGGATTGGATCAGCTCCCTAGATTTATGTCACATGGTTCGGCCAACTTCTGAGTCAGTCTAGGAGTGTCAAACAATAACATACCCATGCTGTGTAATTCACACACTTGCACTAAGATGTATGCTGCATGTCAATTCATTAATCTACAGACTCTTTTTTACACTAAAGTGATAGAATATGAAACATGATACCTTTACATGATGCTGTCGTCTCACAAACAGTAGAATTAGTTATAGAACCCAGTCTAGCCTGGAGGTATTTGCCTAAAGATGAAAGATTGGTTAAACGAAAACTGACTGTGTGTACAATCTAAACATAATGAGAATGCTGAGATGAAGATTTTGCTATGTATACACAGGTGAAGTCAAGGCCTCGACATTGTAAGCCTACATGCCTGGCTGAGCCTTGTGACTATCTACGTGATGGATGGGAAGAGTTGTTCACCACTGAAGTCGAGGAACCACGTAACAAAGCATTATTCTGTTGATAGCAAACGAATAATAGATTAAAATATCCAGTCTTCGTCTTCTAGCATTTTGCAATAGGCCACATCTGTGCTGTTAGCTGCTGTGTGACCTGATGATGTTATTGATTGGCAGTTTATGATACCACTTGGGCTTGATAATAGATAGGAGTTAAACTATTACTTGGGGTTGTGGCTCCATGTGCATTATGACTCTTCAAGTTGTTCACATCCATGTGCCTCTACCACCAAGCAGTATAATTTGGTACCAGTATCAGTGTGAAACCCGGAAGATAACAGTATAGTATCATCTGTAACTCTTGACATGAGTCCATGTGCAGCTTAAAACTTAATTGGAAATGAGCACTATGCTTATATGTCACGGAGCTATGTATGCAACAGCATTGAATGAAGGAACTTAACATTTTTATTAAGTGCTGTATTTGTCAGGCAGCTTGCCCATTTTGTCATTGCTTACAAAATATATGTTGTGTATACAGTATAATGGTATTGTCATCAGGTAGCCAGTGTAAAGCAACCACTTTCCTTCTGTCAGGAGTCTAGTAGTAGATGAAAGAAATAGCAGTTTGCACCGTGCCTCACCACCATGGGAACTCACATACTGTGTGTGATCACAGTGTTACCTGTCACCTGGCAGAGGTGTCAGTCCTGCTTTTACCCCATCCAATTAATAATGGTACTTGATTTAGCGACCCTGGAGGGATGCAAGGCTGAGTTGATCCAGTTGACATGGTTACATGCCAATGTGGTATACACATCCGAAGTCAGTCACCCATCCCAGTGTTAACTGGGTTAAATGTTTATGCGATGAAGGACACTATCACTAGGGCTGTACCGAATAGGGGGTCTTTACTATTCGGCCGAATACGAATAATTAAAACTATTATTCGGCCGAATACAAATAGAATACGAATAGTTGCATTGAACTTTGAAGTAATGTCTCTTCGTTAATGTGCCGCAATGTGCATGCACATAGGCTAGTTTTTGAAACTGTTGTGCGGAAATTTCCACACTCACTCGGCAACGACCGAACAACAACAATATGGCGGGCGATGTGAAAATAAATAAAACATGTTTTTAACCTTTTAAAAGGTTTCATTCAGACGGTAAGAACAATTAACTCTTTTGCATAATAGTCAACATTCTTTAATTTGACGTACTTGCAAACTGACCAGTCTTTGTGGCGGCTAACTGGTGTTACCGTGCTGCAGTTCAAATAAATGGCTATTCGTATTCGGTGTACTTTTAGTAGTATTATTCGGCCGAATACGAATACTCTATTCGGCCTACTATTTGGCCCGAATAGAATACGAATAGAATATTCGGTACAGCCCTAACTATCACTATACCAAACTGCCAATAAAGATGAAGCCCAGGCCGTGATAGAGTTGATGTGTGTTTCTTCAATGCTTTGATATTGTCGGCTGGGTGATAGGCAGGGATTGGCTGAGAAGCGCATCTCTGAAATGGCCTATTTTTGAGTGGGACAAAAAACAGTCTGACAGGAAAAGCACCTGCTCATAAACCTCTGTGATTAATCTGAAAAAAGATCTCTTCTAGAACAGATGCAGGAATGATTAAAACCAAGGAAAAGCTGGATTGCTATTTGCTGTCTAAATGGAGGTAGATAGGTGTGCATTATACATAAATTTATGAATGTATGCATAATGGTTCTAGTAACAGAATTTTTAATATTTCATATTAATGCATGCTGCTAGTTCTTACATTCATAGCTTGCATAATGTGTAGTTGTCATTCAGCAGATTATTTTTGTGCTTACTTTGGACTGACAGGATTTTTACTAGCTGCGAAAAGATTTTGCAAGTGTAGGTTGCTTTATTTAAAACTAGTTGGTGAGTAACAAGTGTGAAAAAATATGTGTTATTGCTAGTGTTATTGACCAAGCAGGTGTATTTTCTGTGTTAGCTGTCAAAAAGAATGAGATGAAAACGCTCGAGCAAACCTTGATGGATGACACTCCATCACTGAAGAAGAAAGTTCCGCCAAAACGTGAGTACTACTGATGCATGAGTTCTTGATTGTTTGATGTGTAAAATGAAACATTTTTTTATTGTTCAATTTCTCATAAACATTTTTGTCAAAAATTACTAAAAATGGTTTGTGTAAGTTATAGCAGGACATTGTAGTGACATTTCGGTATGGTCAACATGCTACATCGGTGATGCACCAGCTGGCTAACTACTAAACTTGATGAGTGGCAGCTCGACAAAAATGAAGTCATCTCGTTGACAGCAGTGGTTAACTCACCAACGAGTCAACTCGATGAATGGTCAACTAGCCAAAAGTGAAATAATCACGCCGACAGCAAGTTGACTTTACCTTCGGCTAGTTAAATTCTCCTGTCGGTAAACTGACTAGTCAGTTTGCCGGCTGACAGGAGAATTTAACTTGCCGAAGGTAAAGTCAACTTGCTGTCGGCGAGATTATTTCACTTTTGGCTAGTTGACCATTCATCGAGTTGACTCTGACCTGTTGATGAGTTGGCACGTCAGTGCCTTGAACTGCTACCAACATGTTTGCGGAATGGGACACATTGTAGTTTTGGATCCTGGAAGTCCTGGAATTTTGGATGTAACAGGTCGGGAACCCTGATGAAGCAAAATATGTTAAAACTGTCAGTGTGTCAATATTTAGTGACTTTTAATGATGGTTATAGGAATAAATAACCACTGCCTATTAACCTTTGCAGTAGCAGTGTTCAGTGTAGCTCATACCCCACCACACTGCACTGAAATCGGTGTATTATCTGTGCACAAGCATCACGGTATATTTACTTAGATTTGCTTTCATTGTGCCATAACTAACTTTCCCAGCTTCACTTCTCACATCAATTGGCTACTGAACAGTCTACAAGCGAAACATTCCTAAATTAATTCTTCTCTGCTCTACAATATCCATGTTTTCTGAGTTTTATGAGTCAACCCATTCAGCTATCATGTTCTCAAATAAACAGATTGTGTTTGAAACAGTACCCTTGCCACAAGCAGCAATCTTAATTAAAAATGTTGATATCCGTAGCAGTGTTTGCCTGTTATTCATGTTTGTACAATGTTTGGTCAATTTTGTTTAGATTTGAGTACGAAGAAGTACACACTTAAGAAGCACACTGTGTCATCATCAGGACATGTGAAGAGGAAAGTGTCGAGTTCCTTGTCGTCGGAAAACATTAAGAAGAAATTTTTGCTTGACAGTCCACGAGGATCTGCCCAGAAAGAGCAGTATTTGAAGAGCTATTCATGTAGTGCCAATTCTCTCAGTACTGAACAGAAGTCTGTCACACTTACCAAATTAACAGACTTACAGTTGGTTGATCAAAATTTTTCAGAAGACGTACCTAGTAGGATAGTATTGAAGATATCCACTCTGTCGGATCACAAAGCACAGCCTAAAAAGCATGTCAGTTCAACAAAGAAAGGATCTCGTTTCAAAGATGATGCATATACAAAGCCCATTGACAACAGTACTGAGTCACTTTTGAATGAGACTGGCAAATGTAAGAAGCCACTAGACAGTGATGCTGTCGTCAAGCATGGAAAGAAGCCAGAGTTTAAAGTGAAGAAACGTATAAAACCTAATATCAGTGGATATGATAATAAAGACAGCACTGCTACAAAGACTTTGGCCAATGACAGAGCTTCTGCATTTTCTTTGAATCTGTGGTCTCAAAGTCAGAATATGTTAGAGCCTGTTGCATTTGTTGAAAAGCCACAGTCGAAAGTGGATAGTCATATAAGCTCAAGAACTGAAGTTCATGATGCTGAAGCTGTCACTGATACAGTGGAAATGGATGCAGAGACTGTCTGTAATAACAGACTTTCTGTAGATACAAAGACCATTGACAGCAGTACTGAGTTACTTTTGAATGAAACTGGCAAATATAAGAAGCCAATAGACAGTGATGATGTGGTAAAACATGGAAAGAAATCGGAGTTTAAGGTGAAGAAGTTTGTAAAACATAAAAGTGGTGGACATGATAACAAATACTGCACTGATTCAAAGACTTTGACCAATGACAGACTTTCTGCATTTACTTTGAATTTGTGGTCTGAAAGTCAGAATGTGTTAGACCCAGTTGAATTTGTTGAAAAGCCACAGTCGAAGGTGGATAGTCATATGAGCTCACAAACTGAAGTTGATGATGCTGAAGCTGTCACTGATACAGTGGAAATGGATGCAGAGACTGTCTGTAATAACAGAATTTCTGTAGATACAAAGACCATTGATAACAGTACCGAGTCACTTGTGAATGAGACTGGCAAATATAAGAAGCCAATAGACAGTGATGATGTGGTAAAACATGGAAAGAAATTGGAGTGCAAAATGAAGAAACGCATAAAATCTAAAAGTAGTGGATGTGAAAATGAAGACAGCACTGATGCAAATACTGTGACCAATGACAAAGCTTCTGCATTTTCTTTGACTCAAATTCAACGTGCGTTGTCTAAGGTTTCATTTGCCGAAAAGCTTCAGTCAATAGTAGACAATGATAAGAGCTCAAGAACTGAAGTTAGTGATGCTGAAGCTGCCACTGATACAGCAGGAATGGGTGCAGAAACTGTGCTCAATATCAGATATCCTACAGATACAACAACCATTGACAACACTTCTGATTCACTTTTGAATGACACTGGCAAATATAAGAAGCCACTAGACAGTGATGCTGTGGTAAAACATGGCAAGAAATCGGAGTTTAAGGTGAAGAAGTTTGTAAAACATAAAAGTGGTGGACATGATAACAAATACTGCACTGATACAAAGACTTTGACCAATGACAGAGCTTCTGCAGTTTCTCTGAATCTGTGGTCTAAAAGTCAGAATATGTTAGAGCCTGTTGCATTTGTTGAAAAGCCACAGTCGAAAGTGGATAGTCATATGAGCTCACAAACTGAAGTTGATGATGCTGCAGCTGTCACTGATACAGTGGAAATGGATGCAGAGACTGTCTGTAATAACAGATTTTCTGTAGATACAAAGATCATTGATAACAGTACCGAGTCCCTTGTGAATGAGACTGGCAAATACAAGAAGCCACTAGACAGTGATGCTGTGGTAAAACATGGAAAGAAATTGGAGTTTAAGGTGAAGAAGTTTGTAAAACATGAAAGTGGTGGACATGATAACAAATACTGCACTGATTCAATAACTTTGACCAATGACAGACTTTCTGCATTTACTTTGAATTTGTGGTCTGAAAGTCAGAATGTGTTAGAGCCTGTTGCATTTGTTGAAAAGCCACAACCGAAAGTGGATAGTCATATGAGCTCACAAACTGAAGTTCATGATGCTGAAGCTGTCACTGATACAGTGGAAATGGATGCAGAGACTGTCCGTAATAACAGACTTTCTGTAGATACAAAGACCATTGATAACAGTACCGAGTCACTTGTGAATGAGACTGGCAAATATAAGAAGCCACTAGACAGTGATGCTGTGGTAAAACACGGAAAGAAATTGGACTGCAAAGAGAAGAAACGAGTAAAATCTAAAAGTGGTGGACATGATAACAAAGACTGCACTGATACAAAGACTTTGACCAGTGACAAAGCTTCTGCATTTTCTTTGACTCAACCGCATCAAATTCAAAGTCCTTCATCAGACAGATGTGACCAGGTTTCATTTCCCGAAAAGCTTCGTTCAAAAGTGGACAGTGATATGAGCTCCAGAACTGAAGTTTGTGATGCTGAAACTGACACTGATAGAGTAGAAATGGATGCGGAAACTATGTTGAATAACAGAGATTCTGCATTGTCTTTGAATCAGCTGTTTGAATGTGAGAAACTATCATCTGATGTTAGTTCTGTTGCGGATAAGTCACAGTCAGAAGTGAATGCTCATGTGAGTTCAATAGATGGTGATAGCATTAGCACATTAACAGCTGATAAACAGACTGACCTGTCATGTTCGTTGCATGAACTTAAAAAGTCCTCCAACAAAGATAGCATGTTTAAACAAGTAAAAAAACATACAAAGTCGCAAAATGATGAGCGTAGTATCACTACTAAAAATGTTACTGATTTAAAGGTTAAAACCCATGTCAAAGGTACTGATGTTTGTTTAAGCTCAGAGAAGTGTAAAAAGCTGTCATCTGGCAATAGTGGCACAGGTCTGTCAGGACTGAAAGAGCAGGCCATCGTGAAAAGTGTCAGCTCAAGCCATAAAAAGCTCGGTGTTAGAGAATGCAGAAGTGCAGTAGCCACAAAAGGCTCTAAAATTACCAGTGTTACATCAAGTCAACCAAATGAACAAACTGAACTTCTGGAGAAATTACGGAAGGAACTAGACAGTGGGTTAAGAAGTCAGGGTACGCAGCCACCTACTTTGACTCTTTCTCACGGACAATGTCAAGGTTCGAAAAGATCAGAAATCTCGGAGAATGCAGCCACGAGTTTGATTCCAAAGCAACATAAAACACACAGTGGAGCACCCATGAAAAAGAAAGTTGTCACCATTCCTCATTCTGATGACCAGTTACATAGTAAGCACAAATTGGATCAGATTTCTGTCTTAGACCCTCTTCATCACCAACAAAACTACGGCGATGTGCATGCTGCAGGTAACTCAGTTAGTCATCATTATAGAATTCCACACAAGTCACGACATACTAGTAGTCATCGAGAACATCGCACCAAGACTGCCACAGTTCATACTTCCGCTCCACAGGCAAAGAAACAAGATGGTAATGGAGCACATGACTCATCAGCTAATTTTTGCAGCCCACATCCGGAAACTCTGCATCCAGAGAAAGATAGTGGTGGAAGTCACAGCCACCAGGTGGATTCTTCTTCAGTCCGTTCTGCTGATGAAGTGCAAGCTGAAAAGCCAAAGAACAAAGTACTGTTATCACTTGCAGAGTACAAAAAGCGTAAAAGAGACTCGGCGTCCACTACTGCTGTGACCGCATCAGTTTCAAGGAAAGTTGTTCAGTCTGCTGATCTACTCTGTATGAAGTCATCGCTGGCCGAGCAACTGATTATTTCTTATGCCAGACATTCAGAGACAAGTGAGGATGGTGGTGACGGTACATCAGTCTCGCCACTGCATTCTGTAGATGGCAAAGCATTTTCATCAGGTGATAATATGAATGTTTCAAACCAAATGCTTGCTGGTAATTTCTCAGATGGTGGCAGCAAATACACGCCAGATTATGCTTGCAGTGAAGCAGTACCAGTTCCAACAATGCCACTTGATTATGTAGAGAGTAGTTCTGATCATACTGTCACAGCAACTCATGACGCACAGTCTGAAAACAGAGGATCTTTCGGTGACAGTTATCCGTTCAACTTACTAGGGCAGAGTGTTTTGCCGGCAGCACAGCAGAAGACAGAAACCATGTTGTTTAGCACGGACACATCGCACACAGCGTGTAACACTGTAGATATTTCGTTAAGTTCTGGCACTGCATTAAATCAGATGCCAGATCATGATCAGAATGTCGAGGAAATGAGCAAAATGGTAATTGTGTGTAGGTCTGATCTGTCACTGGCAAACAATCTTTGTGAGAAAAGTAGTAGATCGTGTGAGTCACTGAATGCTGCTGCTGCTGGTGGTGGAGGTGATGCTGGCGTTGTGTCATCTCGTTTACCACTAGTCTCATCGACAGTCAATTATGACGTGAATGGCAATGACAAGTCACAGTTTGTGTCTGTCGGTAATCAAGATGCTGCAGCAGAAACTTTGTTGTGTGGCCGTCATAATGACCCGGACCCGATGTCCTCTACGTCACCGTTGAGGACACACCTAGGTAGCAGTTCAGAAGAGATGATAGAACACAGTAAAGAAACTGAAATATTATCAACTAACAGTGCTCCTAAACCTATTCCTCTCATTTTCCAGGAAGATGTGCTGGAAGTACAGAGGCAGCCCATAGAACAGACTAATGAACGGCATTTTTCCGATGTTAAACACACGACAACTGAGAATGTGGATTGTTTAAGGATGGATAAAGTAGATGCTACTCATCATAGCCACATAGAAGATAATAATTCGGATGTCTTATCAAGTATATTTCAGGTTCCACCACATAGTACCACTATGGAAAACACTGAGCTGGGTATTTATATTTGATTTACATGCATTGTTATTTTGTTATGTGTAGTCTACATTGCCATTTATGTGTTTTTGGCAGGCCTTGAAACACTAACTTTTAGTTGGTCCGATTATTTTCAGTCTGGATGTCATACCATATGACAAAACATTGTTTAATTTTGTGTTTTGTTATCTTGGCATATTGGTGAATATCTGTTTTGTGAAATTAAGTATGGATTAAAATAGTCAAGAGTGCTATGATGCTGTTTGCCAGATTTCATTCGTCATTAGGTATGCTGAATTTAAAAATAAAATATCCGACCTCGTCTTGTTGCGCTAATGTTTGAAACTACTGAGTTGTATGTTTATTCCAGTCAACCAGTTGTTCCACACAGTTAACAGAAATGACGTCGTTGGATTGAAATGGTTGCTGGAAAGCAATCCTTGTAAGAGCTTGCTTGATCAGCCAGATAGCAAAAGTGGACTCACTCTGGTGATGACGGCCGGACTTGCAGGTAGCGTGCAGTACTGCCTATGTGAGCATTGTCAGGGAGTTTTTCCATTTTGAAGCCATTGATCCTATAGGTAGAATGTGGGCACATACGTGTAACCAGTACTCATTTCCCGTCCAATTGAGGGCACGAGGTTGAGTTGGCCTAAGAATTGTGCAGATGCTGCACAACAGTGATGTCTTTGTCCTGCGTGCACACTGACAAGTGAACTTGTTTCTCCAGACCGGAAGTACAAATCATATATATTCTTTGGACGACCAAAGAATAGTTAATGTGCAGGTAAAAATTAAATAAGTAATTAAAAGTCCTGTTTTTGATACTTTTTGGCATTTTGTACCTGAAGTAGCTAATTCTTGGGTGGATGTGACGTCACACCATAGAATATTTAACACCAAAATTAAATAATTTAAATTCTGTTTTAGCAGTTCTAAGATAACCGCGAAACTACTACTTACATTTGGAAGTTAATAGGGAAGATCATCAGATCTCTTTGGTGCTGTGTTGTGTATGACACTTGTGTGCCGTGATACGCACACGTGTGAACAGTTTTTACGGTTATTTAGCTTTAGGTTTTTTTTATTGTGTTTTTGTTTGGCGTAGATTTGTTTTCATGTATTTTTTAGAGTTAGTGTATGGCCCTTTTGTGTTCTGATATTATTGTGTTTGATTTTGTTTCCTCAATACTTAGCCAAGAAATTGGCTAGGAGAGTGTGTCTGAAATGACCTATTTTATGTCAAGTATGATGTTAAACCTTAACAAGTCATGCCTCGTTTTCAGTATCTTTTCGCCATATTGCGACTCTTGCCACTGTTATTGTACCGTGTCTTTAATTATTTTAATTGCAGCATATCAATTGTAACAGTTTGTTGACATTGGCACTGCTGTTAGTTATAAATTCATGTAATTTATAATGTAAGTGATGCTTGTATAACTGATCTTCATTTTACATCGATACTGCTGTATAACTTCGTATAAGAACAGAAAGCACTTATAACCAGCCGGTCTCATATTTTGTTAGTTTATTGTAACTGCTGTGCAACGTCAGTGGGCATGATTGCAGTGTGGAGGCAACAACAGAACTCCCACAGCAAATTTAGCTGTGAAATATTGTAAATTCCAGTGATGTGATGAAACTGCAAGATGACTTGTAGAATTAGAAGTTGTAGTACTACTACTTAACTTCAGGTTTTTGTTAAACCACCCTTTCTTCATGGTCTTACTGCAGGTTTGGTTAGGTGCCCCAAATGAGAACATTCAGGGGATAATTGGAGGAAGATTTTTGTGAGCCAGATGCCCTTCCTGTCAACCATCCACCAGTGTTGAAGCTTTGAATAGTGCTGTGCAAGAATTAACCACTCTTAAACATATGTCCGAGTCGTATTTTATGCTGTTTTGCATCAGCTGTGGTGATGTGTCGTGCATATTTAGTAACATGACTGACTTCACTGGTCTGTATGTACCTAGGTCATGTTGACCTTGTTGATATTCTTATTGGTGGTGGAGCCGATGTGAATTTGCATTGTGCTGACTCTGGACTAACTGCCCTCATGCTTGCAGCATCACAGGTGCTTAATACATTTTTACATTTTTTGGTCAAAGATTTTTAACTAGAAATGCGTGGCAAAGCCTAGCGTATAGCCCGCTCAGCGCCACAGTGTCGCCCCCTAGCAGGTACTAGCGAAAAATAACTGGCTACCACCTGGCAAACGTACATATACTTAGCCGATCGCTGATGCTTGTTC
>Ga0209782_1001554_pt1 | contig 12117 bp, 9 predicted proteins | sample WorMetmaBAHAMAS1_FD_187390 | JGI IMG/M metagenome (GOLD analysis project Ga0209782, IMG submission 187390) | Marine gutless worms symbiont microbial communities from Max Planck institute for Marine Microbiology, Germany - Inanidrilus... | ecosystem: Host-associated > Annelida > Digestive system >... | reverse complement strand
CCCACAGTGAGTACTTGGGGGTCTCTATCACTCTGCAAAATTTGGTTATGATTGATGCAGTAGTTTTTATAATATGAACATTTCAATATTTGGCATGTTTGGCTGGAAAATGCCTATTCACGCCCCCAAAATTGGGGTTTTTGGGCAATTTTATCCCATAAATGGGCTGCAATATCAATCAAAGCCAAAAACGCACACCCTTGCGTGAGTCTGCATCATATGAGCCATTAAGCATGAAAATGTGGTGAGTGGTATGACCTGTAGATGAGCAGCTTAAGAAAGGGGTATAAATAAACAGCGAAATATAGTTAATATTTCACCTATTTGCCCAGAAGCCCCCCATGGACGGATTTCCACCAAATTTTGCACAGCTGTAGAAGTCGTGGACGTAATCACCTGTGACATGTCGATTCTGTGGGGGGTCAACAATGACGGGTTTCCAAGGCTTCCCATTGACTAAGCCAATGGCTTAACACAGGGCTGTGCAACAGCGCCACCTGTGATGTACTCGTGTCATGGTGTTTTATGTTGTGTAGGTCAGATGCTGGTGTCGGAAAAGCTGGCATAAATGCAGCAAGACCCCTCTGTCAGGACTCCTGTGATGGATAAGAGAGAAATGAGGCCAGGCGGCTGGTTGCAGCCAGTGCTTTGTGATCCATTCATTGCCCTGACACTGCTGTTTCAGTTACACAAAGGACATCAAGACTAAAAACATCTATGCCACTCATCTCCAGTGGTTCTATCTGAGAAAAACTGAAGAAAAGCGAGAGGAAATAGCTAATCCATGTTCACCTGCAAAATACCGTTAAAATGGATATGCACATATATTTCATATTGTAACTGCACTTCATGTGCAAAAAGACTGCACATCTTTAATGCCGTGCAACCCTTAAATTCAAGGTATCGAATATAATTGCGTGCAAAATGGAGCTATTTATGGAGCAAACAAGCAATTTTGGCCAGATACCTTTGTTAACTTCTAGAACAACTCATATGCTGACAGTAGAAATCACACCCAGATCCACTATGTAACAATTCCTTAAAGAAACTAATGAACCACGGCTACTCCTAAATGCATTACAAGTATTATACAAACAAAAAGCACAAACTTGGGCTTTGTACGACAACCGGGTGGAACAGCAGGTCCGGAGACGGGCCTGAGAAAGTCTGGAGGTGCGTAAAGAGGATCGCTGGAAGACATTGACAAACTGTCTGCACTGTGACGCATGGAAGCAACAGCTGCAGCAGCATCAGCATCCGGACTGGTTATACTATCTCTACTATCAGTGGAGTCAAACGATGTGGTAGCAGTGGCATGAAGTGAATGTATTTTATGCAGAAGTGCAAATTCACTTGCAATGTCTGGTCGGTGGGTAAGTCCAGCTGAATCAACACATACACACATATATTTCATCATTAAATTGCATGAATGACCAGAAATAAGAGATCAACTCAACCATCTTATGATACATAATTACCAGAAGTTTTACAAGAAGGCCTAGCAGTGGCTAGCATAGCTCGAGATGATCCCTCCACTCTTCCCGGCAATGATCTCTCGCCTCGCGCACACTGAACTATAAATAGTTCAGTGCTCACGCCCGCATGCACCGCGACCACAATGCGTGGTAAGTTAGGATCGGAATTTGAAACCTAAATTAGCTATACTGCGCCAATGCACTTCCGTCACAGACAGATGGACAGACAAACAGAGAGACAGACAGACGGACACTGACATCGTAGCATAAGCACGAGATGTATATATTACATCTCGCGCTAAAAACTGGAGTGTTTCCCAAAAGAAATACATGTGAGTAGCATTTGTGCGACATATATCCCAACAATTTCCCCAATCTTCATTAGAGTAACAGGGTCTCAGAACATTAACCTAAAAAGCTACAAGTGCCCATCGGTATCATTATAAACTTTCAGTTTTTTGCCCCCATAAAAAAAAACCATACACAAATGAAGACTGGCTAATACAACCTATTACCCTGGTTGCCAGTTCAACACAGAATAGAGTACAAGATGTGCATGATCGTATACATCAGTAAGCACCCATCGACCTCTCTGAGTTATGCATCCCGGTTGCAGCAACTAGCCAAATGGAGTCATTTACATTCAGCAGTGCAAAACAACCTCGTTGTCTCATACTGTAGGACATAGCGATATGAACAAAGAAGTTTAAGCTATGCCAGTCCGGCTCTACGGAACTCACTTCTACCGACAGTTCGTGACCTGTCGCTATCACTGACTCAGTTTTGTGTGCAACAAAAATCCATTATTTTCTCCAGAGCACAATGATATACCACCTTAGTGCCTCTGTGACAGTCTAGGCTGTAAGGTTCTGTGCGAACATAAATGTTCCCTACATACATACATCATACATACATACATACATGAGACATATGTCCATATCAGTTCCCAGATCTTTGTTTGCATGTCTCGGAGATTAGAGTTCTATTTCTAAACATGAAAAAGGGACATGGTCCAATTAACATTACTCGTCCATTCTACTATGTACGAAAAGGCGAGTAATCAAGCATAAAACATAAGATGTTCATTCTATCACATATAAATGAGCCACTAGTTAATGAAGCAACTTACACTACATGGATATAATTTTAAGTAAAACGTGCACACCAGATTCAATGCCAGGCAGCAAGTATGCTTGAGCCAACGGTTCAGGGTGATCAAACAGCTCTGAACAAGCAGCGATCTCCTCATCTGATATGTCGTCATCTTCAACATCACTGCCTGACACAGGTATGCTGTCGTCATGGTCTATTTTCAGCACCTGAGGAGCTCGACTTGCATTTATTTCCTGCACTCGTCTAAAAGTTCACAGCACTGCAGTCTTACAAAAAAAGAAATTTATCAGAATTATACCTAACATAATTGCAATTAATCAGCAAAGTCAGGAAACAAACTGACTTTGGAGCTAACACAAAAACATAATAGAACTAATTAATCTAGCAATCAATCAGAGAAAAAGAAGCACTGCTATTACACAGGGACCACATGATGTGGTTTCAGTAAAAAATCTTGTCAATTGGTGCAGATATATGAAACATCCCACCTGAAAAGGTATGTAATCAGTAAATGACCTTCAAGTACACTCAAGGTAATCACAATTGCTGCTACTGTATAGGCCTATTACTTCCTGTTAGTGGTCTGTTGTTGCAACATTTCTATCTACACTGTTTCTGAGATAATACCACTTTTGCAGTGTATGTGACTGCCTGTAGCCCTTGAAAAGTTCTTCAGTTTCTACAATAAATTTTAAATCACAAGCAACACTTCTGATTTATGTGTAAACATACAGTAGTTGAACTATAATCCAATGTTATTGGCATTACACTGTGTTTCAAAAAAACATCCCCAACATTTTTAGCTGTAACTCAAACATTATCCGACCTTCACAATTTTTGGCACAAACATTACTGACTAATTTTGCAAGCAAAAGCTGGCTTAATTTTCCACCTCACATAAATAGTGTTTCTGCACTATTTGGTACAACAAAGAATCATAGAAATAACATATTTTCAGTCAAATGCAGTATTACTGCTTTCCAAGACTTCTTCCATAGCTTCTTGTTTTTTTCACTCTTGTTGACTCGCAACTTATGCTCATGCTGCAGTATAAATCTTGAAATCTTGTAATTAGTGGGATTCAGCACTGGATTGTTGGGGGGGGCATAACTCGGGAGCAATGAAATTAAGACTTTTTGCTGAAGCAGTTGGACTGTGTTGCATGCACAATGCTAAAAATAAAATAATTTCTGCTGCAATGTGTTTGATAGCAGCTAAAATTTTCAGACAGTAGGCAATTCCAGTAATAGTGTTCATTGACTTTCATTCTTGTCAAAAAAATTCCATTTTTGACATGCCAAGTTGATGACACACTTGATAAATGCTGATTCTGTGCATATCAGATCGCTTAATTCTCTGTTCGATTTCTTGATGATTTTTATATTGTTTGGTATGCAGAATCGATGGTTATATGAATGTATGCTAGTTTGAATGTAGCCTGGTGATAATTTCAATGTGTTTTGCATGTTTTCTAGCAAAGCAACATATGGTATTTAATTGAAAAAAATGCATTTTCCGTCATTTGTGTTTCACCAGGTAGTGCTGAAACACTATTCAGATGAGATGCAAAAATAAATCAGCTTTTGGTTGCCCAATCTCTCAGTAACACTTCTGCAAAAATTACGAAAATCAGATGATGCTTCTTCAAGTTACCAGTTAAAAATGTTGAGGATGTTTTTGAGACACAGGGAACAAAAGTTTCAAGCATAAAAATGACCTTTAAACTCACTCAAGGTCAATGACAATCGTGCCATTTGATAGGCCATACATGATTTCCCATTAGTCTTCCATTATAACTATGCCTCTATCTTGCGCCATTTCCGGGATATTATCCCTTATTTCTCAAAATTTAAAGATTTAACATGGTTGTGACCATGCCCAATTTGTCATCCCATACTTCACATGGCCAACCAGTATATGAATTTTAAAGTCTGCAGCTCTGGCTGTTCCAGAGATATTTCAGGAGAATAAAACTTCAAATGAATCACTGACCATTAATAACGCCTCTTTTGGGATTGATATGTCATTTGGTAACACTTGATACTGCCTACATGTGCACGAGTTCCAATTTGAAATGAGCAGTCGTTGATCTGTCTTGTTAGTCAAGGGATAACTTGCACTGTATTGATCTTAAGAGACAAGACCAAGATAATAAGGGCAAGACCGAGACCAAGACAAAAACTCCCAAGAACCAAGACAATACCAAGACAGTGAAAATACTGTTTCAAGACATCTCGAGACCGAAACATTGTCTTGAGACTCTCATCACCGGTGACAACTACCAACTTGAAGCGTTATTCTTTGACACATTCATCTCCAAAATCCTAAAATTTACCTAGTTATCTATCTGACCTAGATAAGAAGCTCAGATATCACAGAGAGACATCGTGACATGCTATGCCAGCTGAATTTATGTCAACTACCTCGCAACTGTAAAAAGGGTAAAGTTCTCCCATACTCATTACTAAGTATTGGGCCCAAAGCTGATCCCGGTGTACAGGCAGTCAGCCCGCAGGTGACTCATTCACCTGGCAGTAGGCTGCCTTTACTTTCCGCCAGGCCTGTGAATACCTCTGTAGCTTTCACCAGAAGGCACCAACCGTACACAATAGCACACATCCAATTTCAGCTCACAACTCATTTATCAACCCCAAAAGGATGAAAGGCTGAGTTTTCCTGGTTGGCTGACCTGTAGTGGATGGTTTACCCACAACAGTAATCACCCATCAGCTGCAAGTCGAGCGTGGGACAGGGAAGGTTCGCCAGCCAGAAGCTGATGTTCTACCACTGTGCAACGCAACCAAACACCTCACAACTGTATGAATAAAATCCCATTTGAAAAGCCTTGTTACAGTTGAATGACCTTGAATAAAACTCAAGAACACAAAGACACAGTTAAAATTACAGATCATGTATGCTCTCCAACTAGCATGTTAAGATAACTGTCTAGAGATAAATGTAAAAATAGAAAAGTTACGAGTGAGTACAATTCACAGTTAGCAGACAAAACTCACTTTCTGTGTTGTTCTTTCCACACACGAAGCTCTTCGACAATTGACATATAGCCGCTGTCATACTGCAGTGCACTGTCATAAATGGGCTCTGGCTTGACCTGAATGTTGTCACAATGCATAGTTTACAAGTTAATTTGTTACTACTAACTGTTACTGCATTTATCATTTGATAAACAAGTTATCAACAGTGATTCCAACAACCATAACACATGTATTGTGTAAATCACTATCACATAGTTATTTTAGACATTAGACATTATTTTTAGACATTACTTTTATTTTCTAGACGATATTTTAGACATTATTGCATAGAACGTCAACTCAAAAACAAGATATTTTTCTACTGCATCCCCATATGATGAACCACTCCAAAAGATCAACCACCGCACAGAACACACTCTCTGTATCATGTGGAAATTTGTTAGGTTAACTGTATACGATGGCATAAGTTGTCAGAACTATCATCCACGTATGTAAGAGCGATAGACAAGTGCTGAAAATAAAACTCAATATCATCAACAAACTGCCAGAACAAGGTTAACAACACCTATCATGTGACAAAAAAATGTCAACTCCATAGGTAACTTTTTTGTGGCTTTTAAATACATCTAAAACCTGGTCCAGCATAAAAAACAATGTAGCATGAACATTTAGAAGCAATGCGTCATGCCCCCAAAAATTCTTAAAATCACTATCAATTACAAAGCTACATTGTGTAAAGTAGTGTAAATCCAATATATGGTCTGTTAGACCTGTGAATCGGATGCTGCCGTATGATGAGTAGCAGATTTCTTGCTGTCAGTTTTACGGTTTTTCAATGCTCGTGACACACTTCCACATAGAACAGTTCCGGTGCTCAGCTCACATGCCAAATCTTCTTCTGATCAACAAACAAACATAGTTAGGCATGTCAGAAAAACGCGGCAATATTTTCCAAAATATGCGGACCATACCATCGCAAAATATGCGGAAAAAATATGTGGAAATAGGCCGCAATTGCATATTCACCTTATTCTAACATTGTACATTTTTGGGGGGGATGGGATAGCACAGCCGTTATTTAGTACATTTACAGCAAAGCTGGAAAGTACATGTAGGAAGGAAACTTAATTGAAAGAATATGTTTGATTTAGTTAATCAGTTTTGTATATGGTTGTGATGTGTGCTTCGTGGTCTGTACGTTACAGACCACTGGCGACCATTCCTTTCCAGTCGCCACTGCGAAAAATTACTACAAAAATATTTAATGCCGCAGAAAATGCCAAAATATGCGGAAAAAAATATGCGATATGCGCACTTTGTTAAAATATGCAAAAATGCGGCAAAGTGCCAAATACGCAGCAATCACATATTCGCGTTTTTCTGACATGCCTACATAGTATACATGAATTTATTGTGTCATGGTGGTAAGAAATCTGGCTCATAAGTTCCATTATTGTTGAAACGAGAAATGCTATTCACAAATGATTGTTCTGGTAACTTGCACAAGTCAGAACATGCAATAATTTCTTTAAAAAAACCATCTAGTTGCAACTGCATATGCAAGGTGCAAAAAACTATATAAGCCGTACAACGTAAATTACGGCACAGATAAACTGAAACAATGAAATCTTCTGACCTGATGACAAATTTGACACAGGTCGTGATGATGTGCTGGGTCGACCACTATCCGGTGTAGATTCTCGCACTGGGGACTGTCGAGCAGCAGTCGGCTGTCGAAAAGCCGACTGTGGTTTCAATGCCGATCCAGGACGGTATCTGGCCGTCTGTGGCCATGCTGTACTAGGCCGACCTAATAACATCAGTGCAACTCAAGTAATAAGTGATACCAATAACAGTGTTACAATACTTAGTAATTAGAGGATTCTAACATTTGCTTATCACCACTCCACAGTTTATACTTAGTACTCAATCAAACCTAAACAATACATACTCACCAGGTTACTCATCACGTTGAGGCTTCACCAGGGGAACTGGCTTAGTTTCTGAGGATCATAAGTCAAATGACTACAAGAGACCCATTGGCAATCTGTCATTCTTCCATAATCTATGATGACCATTTTTGATGATATTCAGTGAACTGGAACATACTGGATTATCATCCAATGCTTTCCAAATATTGACGACACTCTCAAGAGAAAAAAATGCTGACGTAAATCAGTACTGATCTGTCTTTTCATACACATGGTAAGTTTTAAATATAAAAAAACACAATTCATTCTGTTCGTCAGCATCATATGCATCTATAAGCATCTGGGAATTTCTCTTATGAAATTCTTTAGCCACAATAACAACACAAACAAATGATCAAACTAAAGACCACTGGAAAAAATGCTATATGTTTTGAGTATGGTATTTGTCACTCTTAGTCCATAACACGGGCAGTAAAAACTGACGTTAATGTTGTTACAATACGAAGCTTGTACCTGGCATGTTTTCCAATTTCTCCTCCGGCATGACCATTCCTTCCCGGGCAAGTTCATCAATCAACTTCCAGTCTTCGTCAAAGTCCGAAGAATGCTGTGGCTCTTGTTGTTCAGCGTCTACTAGAGGCTCGTCATCCAGGTAATGTACCTGAGGAATAGCCTTCTTCACGGCTCTCCGGTAGTCATAACTTGGCTAAACAAAACATGCAGCATCTTGAAATTGAATGCTGATATGACTCATCATCGTTTAAAACACTGTGTAGATGGGAAGAAGAGAGGGATATGCACAGACCGAGGACCGTTGTGAGGAAGCGCATTCTCTTTTGCGATGCTTTCACCCAGTGAGGTGTGTGTTAATCCAAATTAAGCCTATATACATCCGATGTTGCATAAGTGTCTGGTTTAGTTAACAGCCAGCAGCTTTAACTGACTAGATCAGTATGCCAGCAGTTCTCGTCACAAGATCTGCTATTACGCAGAACTTGCCGTTTATTTTCCAATTGGTGGCCAAAACCATCACCAGTACACACTGTAACTAGCCAGACTGAGTTGACCTGGGTGATTGGTTACATACTGAGACGGGTTGCCCATCCAAAAAAATTGCCCACCTCAGTATTAAGTGCTGCCAATGTAGAATAACTTCACTGGTCACGACTGACAGGACCAATGTGCTACCAGTAAACCACCACTAATGCTGCTTGTCAAGTCAAGATATTACAGTAAAATATGGCAGATGTATGCATTAAGTTCCAGCAATGTTCCGCTGATCTTCAGCAAATTACTTGTCCACATTCTGATAACGATGATGACTCACGTCAGCAGCAGCTGGATTCGGAGCGACACACACTGGGTTGCCATCAAAGGTAAGCCTTGTGAGATGCGGACATAGCGCCAAGAATTCTACCTGAATGATTTCGTCAATGTTGTTGCTGCAAAGATACAACATAATTTCATTTTTATATTTCTAATCAAATTCCGATGCATTAGCATTAATAAAGCAAACATTCACAGCAGGTGCAGTTGACTAAAACAGATACCGCAGAAACTGGACTCTGACAATCTGACATTTTAAAACTGTTATATTTTGACTAACATATGCCAGTTTTATCTAGGCAAGCTAAACTAACTTAACATGCTGCTATTTAGTCAACATTATTTTGAAGACTGGCAAATGTCAATTCTTGGTATATGGTGTCATAAGATATGGTGTCCATCAGAATGAGAGTGTTCACTGGCAAGTATCATGCATACATCACACACTTGGCTATACAAACACTAGCTAGATGTTTGCATGTAACACTAACAGAGCTGTAGACTGCTCACATCAACTTCAAAATTGCAGCACAGTTTTGAGACAAAAACTGTTAATGTTGATGTTCAATTAATGCCGATGTTCAAATTTTGTCAGTATTTCATAAATCAAAAATAATTAAAATTGGTTCATTTTTGACACAGTTAACATTTTTTTCAATATGTACTTGCAATAAAAGAATAAATCAAACAAAAACATATTTAAAATAGTAATGTGAAACATTCTAGGCAGCATGCAAACCCTTCAAGGTCGAGAATCTGTAAGTATTCTAGCAGACTGCATGGACTAATATCAACAATGTCATTATAAGCAAGATAGAGTTCTCGTAGATTGCTGAGTGACGCAATGCCATCCAGGTCTGAAGTGGCACAACGAGCCATCCACAGCACACTGATATTGTTAAGGCAGCTTCCCAAGTCTCTGTATCACACACACAGCAAAAGTATCCTCCATGAGTTATAATGTCAGTACTCATTAAATTCATCAATGACAATAGATAACATGTTACAACAGGTTTGGAGTAAATTTAGCAAGCAAGCTAACAACTCCAGTGAGTGCTTTATTCAATCACAACAGAACCTTTCAACACTGTTCCAATGTTATCACAGTTTAGCCACAATATCAGCCGTGTTCTGATTGCATTAACTTACAAAGACAATACTGATTTCAGATTCACTGGACACCATTGCCCACAATGTAGATAAATAAAATCAGACATTGTTGTTGATGTCTGTTGACAGACTGCTATATCTGTCATCACAAGTGCCTATAAATCAGTTTTTGTGAGGTCTTTACAACCTATTGCATTGCTTGATATATTATACTGTGACATCACATTAGTGATGCATCACAGCAGCTTATTTAATGTTGGCAGTTATAATGCAGCAGAGTAATCCAAGCATGGATTGTTAGCCATAGCGAATGACAGGCATAAGCTTAAGTTACTTATGTACATGTACACTTAATGTATTCTAGGTCAGTGAGCCTTTATTAATAGAATAATAATCCACTGTTATCAATGTCTATTATATACAATGTGTTTCATAAAAAAGGTGGCAGTACATTAGTTATTTCAACTCAATCGTGATGGATTTTAACTGTTTTAAGACATCTGGAAACAGGTATGAATGCCCTCTGCAAGTAAAATATATTTGGTCTCAATCAGCAATGTGTATGAGATCAGAGTTCATAACATCGATCACCTGTAAAAGCATCTGCTGCATGTGTGGCACTGCTCGGAACAGTTGCTGATTGATGACGCAGTTGACCAATGGCCAACAAGCTTACAAGCTTGTGTTCATGCCAATGGCAAACATTTTTACTGTGCGACGCTATGCTAAGCGTGGTATATGCCATCACTGTGTGTCTGTGTGTGTGTCTGTCTGTCACACTCCGGTATTGTATCAAAACGGCTAAACGTAGGATCACGCAAATAATGCCACATGATAGGTCCGGGACTCTAGTGTATACTGACAAGAGCATCGCGCGGTCCCTCTGCCATAGCAGAGCTTCTTGTAAACACAGTTTGTGACTGTCAATTTGTTTTCTCTGTACTTGATGAACTTTATGCTCCACACCAAGCTTCGTGCAACAGGTAGTGAAATATAAAAATTATGAAATGAAAATTCATTTTAACAAGATCACAAACATACTGCCACCTTTTTTATAAAATGCAGTGTAGACATTAATGCATCTTTATAAATTACATCTTACAAAGTTTGTAGCAATATACATGGTTTCGTTGTATCAGTTTTTGGCTTCCAAAGCCATTATAGTGACAATAAGTACTGTAATCAACTGCATGTGAATTAAACTAACCGAAATACACATCACCTTTGCCTCCATTTTAATAGCCATTACCCAGATTTAGCCGAGTTAGCTGGTTCCCCTTGGTTTTTTCCACTTGTTCTCGAAAAGGATCTTTGGAGATGAGTAGCACAGGTTTCTTTAATAACAGATACCCTTCTGGTTACCCAACTAACAGCATCACAGTCTGATGACAGTGACTGATGTGAATAGCAAAAATACCTGACGGAGGAGATAATACTGTTGGACAACTTTAACTTAGACAGGTTTGGCACATGAGCACCAAAGTTTCCAAGGCTTGTTTCACTTGTATCGACACGCATCTCGAGCATGTGAATTTCATCCAAGTTCTCAATACCAGTCATCTCCCTCTATCAATAACAGCATATATATCACATAAAACTCAAACTGCTTCATGCTGATATATTCTAAGTTGTTGATCATTTGTTAATATATAGGCTAAAGTATGTTATTTCATTTGACATGTTTCATGCTTATCTCCAGATAATGGACTGCGCAGTCACGCTAGCCCTATGCTAACAGCAACTGGCTTTGTCAACGGGAAATACTGATTTTTGAGCCAATGCAGAATTGACACCCCTTAACTGATTGCCAAGAAATTTGGCAGAGGTGACTGGAGACCCAAATAGCTGTGCAAAATTTGGTACATATCCATACATTTGGGCTTTTGGGCAAATAGGTAAAATTTAGCAATTTTAAAAATTTATTTATACCTTTTTTGAGAAACTCACAGGTCAGACCAGTTTATGGATTTTCATGCTTGATGTCTCAAACAATGCAGACTCATTTTAGGGCCTTTGTTAATATTATACCCCATTTAGAGGGTCAAACCCCCTCCCCCCCCCAAAAAAACTTTGATTTTTACCATGCGATGCTATGCTAAGCACAGTATATGCCATCGTCATGTGTCAGTCTGTGTGTGTGTGTGTGTGTTTGTTACACTCTAGTAT
>Ga0209782_1001553_pt1 | contig 12118 bp, 5 predicted proteins | sample WorMetmaBAHAMAS1_FD_187390 | JGI IMG/M metagenome (GOLD analysis project Ga0209782, IMG submission 187390) | Marine gutless worms symbiont microbial communities from Max Planck institute for Marine Microbiology, Germany - Inanidrilus... | ecosystem: Host-associated > Annelida > Digestive system >... | reverse complement strand
CACCACGACAGATGACGTTCGTCACAGGCACCCGGCTGATCCGACGTCGACGAGCACCAGACTCGAGAACTTCATGGTAGCAGCTGCGACTGCGGCAGCGATGATGACGATGACGACGACGACGATTACACGGACTAGTGATGATGAACGACTTTCAGCGCTGCACTGGCCGCCGACCATCTCACAAGACGACGTCAACGCCTTATTGTCACCTCCCGCTTCAGAGGTAGGCCTGGTCCTGCTCGACAAGTGTCCGATTATTATCAAGTAACATTATGACTTCATATTTATGACTCAACATCTATGACACGATTTCTTAAGTAAATGATACGCCTGCGATTTCCAGGCAATCGTATATACCAGACTTCGCCAACCCACGACTTGCAGGTCTACACTGTTGGCGTTGAGCCAAAGTTGGTTGGACTCGACGCGGTACTTTTGGCTGAGCTGTTATGTTGCGCTCAGGAATACACATGATGCGCCATAGGGCCCATTAGGCTATACGACCTGGCGTCATTCACTAAACCGGAAGTACATAACATGTCGCAAACGCCACTGGGGGGAGGTAACCGAGCGACAGCAGTAGTAACACGCATATGCACACACAATTTAGCCGTGAGACACCAATTATGTGGTTTCTGAGATAAGCGAGCAACCAAACAGACAAACAGATAAACAGATGCAATTGCAGGGGCGAATTGATGTGACTGTATACCTCATTTGATGTCCTGTCCATAAGGACGATTCGTATACGTGACGAGGGGCGACGAACGCACAGCGCCGGACTTTATTCATGCCTTGAATCATTATGTTAGTAGAATTATAGAATTATATGCAAGTTTGTTGCTGTCTAATTTCCATTTAAAAATACTTAAATATTTATCGTTATACTTGTTACAGCATGCATTCATCTCTATTAGTTAACTCATTCCAACAACCGAACTACATTAGCTGTGCCCGGTGTCCCATACTCCTCCCCACACGAGGTATATCGTCTCAACCCATACAGAGAACAATAGAAGTATACGAATCGTAATGCCTGTTCACACCTACTGTCGGCCCTCGACTTTGGAACAGTCTACCGGCCTATCTGCTTAACCGTCTCCAGTCTGTCCTCAACGCTGCAGCCCGGTCTATTGCCCGGTCTATTTATAGTTATAAATAGTTTCCTAATGTAATGTAATGTAACCGCCGTCGCCGACTCGACTCGACTCGACTATAGCGAGACGATCGCGTCGAGTAGTGTCGGGCGGTGTGAATTGTCTGCAGTTCGAACGGTAACCTTTTCTGTGATCGTTTTGTGGTGATTCGTTGCAGATCACGACGTATCATGAAAGTTCGTCCACATTCAATGACTAGATAGATTAGATACAGAGTTTCTATCATGCTGATTCCGTTTCATAAACATCAGTTTCGTTATGTTAGTGAGCGGACTATTTGCTACTGTTGCCGATAGCTAGTAGGCCTGATAATCTCGACGCAGGGACCAACATTAAACTTCATCAAGAACACATGGTGCGAGAAGTTGGCCGTCTTTCGCGCGAAAAAAAGCGCACTTCCGTGAAACTGCGTATAAAATCGGCATATCGTACCGAATATCGCAGCAACTAGTGGACCGATCATCTCCAAATTTTTTTAGCGTTGGTAGACATATGAATGGGGATTATTAAATTGACATAAGTTTGGCGGTAGCCCGAGCCCCGGTTACTATGGTAACCAATTAATTTTGGTGGCAGATGTCGCAATTGACTGCCTTCACTTTTTGCTCTGGCGTTCTGAAATGGTTAGTAGGATGAGGGTTACGGTTATGGTCAGCATCCGCAGAAGCATCGGCAGTCGGCGGGCGGTTCTCGTGGCAATGCTAGCACACAATTGCCACCCGTCTAGTTGTAGTAAATCCCCCAGTGGTGTTCCCACCGGCTACCTAGCCTCAGACCGAGCGGACTACTGCTTGCTAAAAGGTATCACGTAATGCCCCTCTTCCCCCTAATATTATAGATGACTTTTTGACAGCTGTATAATGATGACACGTGCAGTACAATAGTCATGCAATTCTCTGCCGGTACAGTAGTAAAAATAAAGTAAAGTAACCGGATATAGCAGTTCGCAACAAGCCTCAGCGCCTCGGGAACTCACGTGCCATATATATGAGTGTTACCTGCCAGCCACCCGGCAGAGGTGACATTCCCGCCTATTCGCCTAGTTGTGTCGCGAACTGCTGCAGCGTTTGCCAGACACAAAGGTTTATACTTAATTTTTTTTTTATTTTCTCGCCTGGACACGAGGACTTTATTATTTCGCGAGTTACAAGGGTGCTCATTGCGAGGCCTATTGCGATTTACTGTTGCAACTGCAAGGGCGATAACTGAACAGTCGAATGGCGAGTTTATTGATAGGCCTGTCTGCAAGTGAATTCAACTGCAGTCAGACCGCTATCATTCTCACAAGCTAGTCCTTTGTGGGCTGACGCAGACACACTTTTCACATTTTTAAAGTGTGCAGTTTTTAACACGGCTGCTGCCGGGCGTCATCAGGACAAAAGCAGCCGTACATGTATGGATAGACTATTTATTTCACTACCGGTATGTCGAAACGGCTATAAGCCACATTGTGTCTCAAAAAAAAAACGACACTGATGTGGCATACTATAACTTCAACGCACATCAACCGATTTTTGGTAATTTTTATCAGAGATGTTGCTGAGAGAGTATACTATCAAAAACTTATTTCTTGTCCCACCTTTCCTGACTAATGTCTCTGCACTACCTTGGGAAACATGAACCGGGAAATCGTCTTTTCAATTATACTCTACACTGTTTCGAAAACGACGGTGCTTTAACTTGCTATGTCTTTAATATTCATCAACCAATTTTGACAATTTTTTGTAGACGATAAGTTCGTATTATTAGGTACAGTGTGCATATATTATTTCTCGTTCAGCCATTTTTGTGTAACACCACTTTGTAAACAAGATCAAGGTTATCAGTGGTGCGGGCACTGTGCCGCCTCTCGCTGCTGGGACGACCATGGATTCGAATATCGGAACGCCAATAGGCAGCTTACAAGCACATTGAAGGTGGCTAAATCGTGTACAGATTTGGTGAAGTTCGGATGTTCGGTGCAGTAACTCTGGAGAAACGTTTGCTTATTTTTGTGCTTCTGTGAAAAAAATGCCAAAATGGGCATATTCAGCCAATTATCTCAGAATTTGCTCAACCGATCTTGACCACATTTTCCGCTTTGATAGACATGTAGGTGGAGATGATTAATATGACGTTCGTTCTGAGATCGCTTAAGGGACGTTGCTATGGTAACCAATTAATTTGGAGAGACTTTTTGCAAACGTCAAAATTAGTTGCCTTCAGTCCAATTGCTCTGGTGTCCTGAAACGGAATGCAGTATCGCCATCTGCATAAGGACATTAACACCGGCGATGATGCAGCTAAATCATGTAAAAATGTCGTAAACTTCAGTATAGTAACCCCTAAGATAACATTTCTCATTTGTGTACCTTCGTATGGTTATTGGACAAAAATCGGCCTACGATCTCCATTCGTCCAGCTGGCATTTGCTGTTACATCCTTAATAGGCTGCGAAATTGCGAAGGCAGAAATTACATATTTTCAACGTCACTGGTTGTAAGTAAACATGCCTCTTACTAAAGAAGATAACATTCTGATTAAAAGTTTGCTTGAGTTGAAAGGCTACAATGCTAGGCATTTAGTCAGAGAGTTTCCCAGAAAAAGCTAAAATGTTAGCAGCGTCTATAAGCTGTTGCAATAGCAATAACTAGCGAGTTACAAAAATGCTCGATGCACGTGCAACTCAGATGCCCACATTTTGTCACACATTCGTTATTTTCGACATCTCTAAGAACAGAGGCAACCAACGCGTATACTAGTAGGAAATTGTACCTCGCAAGTCGACCGGTACTGTCGGCCTGCTGTGTCGATAAACGCAAGTAGGCGGGCCTACCGGAAATAGTTACCTTTTCACTTCTGTGATCGACAGCTCAACGGCGACCTAGCTATTATTACGATTTCTGATCGTGAGTAGGCGATGCGGCCTATTCTGAATTTACTATGAACAGTCTTGATTTAACCCATTCTCTCTGACTGTGTTTGTGTGAGTGTGACGTTTTGCGAAACTTGCCGATATTGGGTTTGCCAGCATCCGTCAAAGCTATACGTGCTGATCCCGCAGTTCCTATAAGCAATAGTCCACGATGACGTCAGAACTCAGAATTTCTAACACTGCGGTAGGCCTGGCAACTAACATGTAATGCGGTACTGTTGACAGAGGCTACTAGACAGACTAGGCGACGTCACGAAAACCTCATAGCGATCGATAGAAGGGACGTGTATATAACAACGAATTAGGAATCTAGGTTGTAGGCCTATATCTCTGGAAGCAAGAGATAGAGAGATAGATAGATAGACATAGAGAGAGTGAGAGTCGGGAAAAATGAGTGACTCGGCGGCGCTGATGGAAATGAAACGGCGCCAGCATCAGATGAGGAAGAGACGAGAAGCTCGCGATCGCATGATGGCCAACTGCAGCAATACCTCGGTAAAATGTTCTACTACAGCCTATGACTAGAAAACTGTCCTCGATTGTGGATCGAGGTCCCACCGACCGCGTTTCGAACTGAGACCGTAACGCTAAGCCTAACCCTAACCCACAAACAGGAAGTGATATGCCGTACGGCCACATAATAGCAGCAACTGTGTATATCAAGGTCATTCATGGTTGCAAGCTTTTTTCTATACAGACAAGCGCGTCGCGCGATCCCTCTGCCATAGCAGAGCTTCCAGTAAATTGAACGGTTGCACAGATGACATTATATACTGAAGTTTGTTCAATTTTTCGCCCACGCTGCACATAATTATAAATCATTGCTGTAAATGCTTTTGCTACGTTGGTCAAACTTCCGCGCATCATACAATGAGGTTGGAGGCGTCGTATCTATTCTTATATTCGCAGCCAGAACGTAACAGCCAAAACAACTACATCAATATCAACCAAAAGTTGCTAAACGATAAAGACCAGGGGCCCAAATTACAAAATATTTTAAGATTTATGTGACAGTCTTATGACAGACGTATAATTAGCGCGAGATGTAATATATGCATCTCGCGTTTATGCTACGATGTCAGTGTCCTTCTGTCTGTCCGTCTGTCTGTGACGGAAGTGCATTGGCGCATTATAGCTAATTTAAATTTCAAATTTCGATCCCACTTTACCGCGCATTGCGGCCGCCGTGCAGCTTGCGGGCGCCGTGCTGCTCGCCGTGCTGCTTGCATGCGGGCGGATCATCTCGCGCCATGCTAGCCAGTGCTAGGCTCTCTTGTTTACTAAACATGCTACGATTATTGTATTCGTAACGAAAATTTGAGATGAAAATCGTAAAAATCCTGCGATCAGCTACTAGCTAAAGAGAAATCTTACCGCATCTTAAATCAGCATCGCAAGTTAATCCTACGACAAAGTTACGACAGTCTTATGATAAATCTTAAGATATTGTGTAAATCTGGGCCCAGCAATACACAACATAAGTTGCGCACCGGGGGCGAAGTCTGTTATGTACGATTATTTTGTTTATCTGTGGTTTAATTTATGATTTTCGTTGTCTTTATAGACCCGTGTTCGGATGCCAGTGAGCCTTCGTGCGGAGCCTGTTCCGGATTATCCACATGACAAGGGCAGGTATGTCCTATTTGTCGGGCGAGTAACGTTGGGACGCATGCCAGCATTTCTAGTTATCTGGATAGAACACTGGAAGCACGTTATCTAAGAATAATGTCTTTTGGGACGTTGTACTTAATACAGCATACACCGTAAGTAAGTAAGTCGGTAAGTCGAATCCGGAAGGTGGGGGGAGGTGCAAAGTAGCATGACGTGCCTGTCTGCGTGTCTGCACGCATATCTCGAAAACCACACAGCCGAATTTCACAATTCTGTGTATGTTGAATGTGGTCGTGGCTCGGTCTTACGATACACCGTTTACTTCCGGTTTTGTGGGTTCCGTCATGTTTTCACACAATGGGCCCTAGAGAGAGTCATGTGCATTGCTAAGCAGCAAGAGCGTAACCGCCAAAACTACTGCGTTGATTGCAACCAGATTTTGCTCAACGATACAGATCAGCAAGTACACATTTCAACCAAGTTCGCTAGGTGGTGGCAGTAGTTAGACGTCAAACAAATAGCGTTTGGTTGAGTCCACCAGAATGCGGTACCGATGTCGAAGTCTGCTAGCTACGATTGCCCTGTTTTGCACAGAAACTATGCTGTTCTCAATCGTAAATAGACACACAGCAGGTGACGGCAAATGTTAAGGATGTCTTGAACGCCGATATATGCCGATAGTTCGATGCTTGCAAATTGCGTCGATTAATACTAATAACCTGTATAAAAATCTTTCCCTCCCTGTTGTTGTCTTTTTAAGCCTGTGTGTTTGTACGTGTTTCATATCTGTGCTATGTGCTTGTCTCGTGTCTTAGGCGTTACTCGCGTTTGATGATTAATAATAAAGATTTACTTCCTTACTTAGTTTGTCACGCCGAGCTTGCATTGCGTGACACGACAGGGACATATTCGGCATCGGCGGCTACGACGACTCGCCGACGAATCGGCTTCACATCGACGACATGCTCGAGTCGCTGCAGTTCGCCGTCGACGGCGGCAACCTGTTCCTGCCGCACATCTACCAGTCGCTACGTCGTCGCCAGCGCCTGCTGCGAGACAACCTGCTCACGATGGGCTCGCTCACCGCGTTCGCCGACTACTTCCCGCTCTGGACGACCGCCGGCGGCGACGATCAGCGTGCCAGCGCGCCGGCGGACGAGCGCAGCGGCAGGTGCGACGCGTGCAAGATGATGGCGCCGACGATGCGTCGACGTCCGACGCCGTGGTACTGAGACTGACCGGGCCGCACGCGCTGTATACTGGATTATGATCTCAAGCCGCGTTTACATCACTCATCTCGTCCAACTGGTTTTGTTACGCGAACTTTACTGGTTCGATTTGCGAGCAAGTCCACGACAGATCTACAACGATAGGTTGTACAACAAATCGAAATGTCGCACACAACAAATTCATAACATTCGGTATGTGAAAAACTGTCGTACAACAAAATCCACAACAGAACGAACAAATGGAGTTTGAGCATAATGGTCGATAAACGCCGCCGTGATAGTCTACTGAGAGGCCACTGCATGCGACCGCTGGCGTTGGACTTCTCCAGACCTGTTCACATCCCAGCTCATCTCAGCTCATCTCTTGGTCTTCGAGTGAAAGCTGCTGATGGAGCCTTCTCGTGACAGTTGAACTGAGCGGAACTGGACTGAACTGGACGCGACACGATCGGATCTTTGAGATTTTAGTCTTAAGAGCAGACACACTGTTCAGTTCAGTTGAAACAAGTCGCATAGCCAATAGTAGGGTATAGTAGTGGGGTATGCTACTATACCCTACTGTCAATTCACATCGCCGGACACGACGCAACTCGACCGTCGATTGCGTCGTGTCGGTCGGTGTGAATTGCCTATCACCTGACGCCGATGGACCCGCGCGACGCACTGCATCACGCCCAGTCGCGGTCGACTGTTGACTTGTCTGCGTCCACCGTCGCCAAGTGCAGACCGACGACTGTCGCTTGTTTATCTCACTCGGCGACGGTGGACGTCCCGTGGCCACATTTTTACCGCGCGACAGCTATGCTAAGCGCGGTATATGCCGTCGTCGTGTGTCTGTCCGTCTGTGTGTGTGTGTCTGTCACACTCCGGTATTGTATCAAAACGGCTAAACGTAGGATCACGCAAATAACGCCACACAATAGCCCCTTGACTCTAGTTTTCTGACACCAAAGTTCATTGCGAACTTCGAAAGGTATCACCCCCTACGGGGGCGACAAATGCAATTACGGGTACTTCCAGTAGCCGTAAATGCTGGAAGATTGTACCATTCTATTCGCCAAATGCGATTTCCTATTAGTGTTTTGTATTGATCTAACGCATAGCTTGTGCCGTTTCTAAGGATTATTGCTGCCGAAACGCAATGCTTTTTCCCGTACCCTACTGGTCTTCTTCGATAGAATTCGGGTTCATTTCGGGATCACAGGATACTACGATCCAGGTCAGCTTCGGCATGCAGGTAGCCAACACACCGACTTAAGTCCATCCTTCATGTGCTCATTTCCACTTTTTGTTGCACTAGGCCTATGTGGTCGCAACTACGATCACAGTCACCAACGTTACAAACGGACTAACAGATGGACGGATGTCATGCTCGTAGAATGTCCTGCTAAAGACAATTAAATAATTTATAAATCATTATATTACATTTATGTCATTAGCCTACACACATGCTATTCGTTACTTGCATTACACAAATGCCGGACTTGCGGTCCGTTAGTATGCAACAGTTGATAACAAACAGGAAATAGTGACGTAATGTGACGTAAATGTGATGGTTTATATTGTTTATGCTGTTGCGATTTATCAGATTACTGCAAATGGTAACGTAATATATCGGCTTAATATTTTGTTATTTAGATACGCATAATTTATATAAGGCAATCGGAACTTGGGAGTGATAGTGATAGGCTGTGTGCTGTATGATATCGGATAGCGTAGGCCTAATCATGTAACCGTTTGTCTGGAGGTAAGAGGGGGATATTATCAGAACTGTTCTGTGTTGTATTGTAGGCTATACGACAGTTGTGCACAATCATAAGCACACTTAGATGAGCAGTTCTTACAGTTCTCTGGATTGGGTTTTGTGTCACACTGGGTGCATTTCACTGTGCACAGCCTAGATTTAGTTGTGTTTATCTGTGTGTATTTTGTGTTTTTTTCATACTGCATATATGTTGTGTTATTGTCAGCACAGTGGAGTAGACCTAGTGGGATTGAAGCCTAGTCCTTAGGACTTCTCTTCCTTCAGTGCTTTGACACTGTTGGTTGGGTCTTTTGACCGATAAAACCCGTCCCCGATTTAACCTATAATGTGTTTGGTGGGACGTTAAACCTTGCTCAAAAAAGACTTACTGTTATTATGTGCTTTTAGTGAATTTACTTTTTTGCCTCCTTACAACTGTTGACTGCATAACTGATGTTTTTGTATTTATTTTCAAGAATATTTTTATAGTTTGTGAACAGCAACGAAACGCACTGTCACCAAATACTTTCATACACTGTGTGATTCAATTAACATTCATTATATTTGCAGCCGACTACTATAAAAGATGCGTTAGCTAAATGGGTAAGACATCTGCTATATCATGTTTGTTTTATTGTAAATATTGGAAAACTTTAACATTATACATAGCTGCAATATAGCTATTCCATTGATGTATATAATAGTATTTAACTCAGTCATCTTATCTAAAAGTAGCTTGGCTTTATTATTAAAATAGCTTGTTAGTATTGAAAATGTGATTTAGTCTGCATTGCTGTTTTATTATAACTACTTTTCTTTTTTTGTTTCAGTGCATTATAATTTCTTGTAGTTTTCATGATGTAATTTACACTTTACACTTGTCTGGTCAGTGCTTGTTTAATAAGAACTTCCTATGATAACAGCTGTAATCAGTTGCATCTCCTCTCTCGTTATCCATAACTCCCTGTCTCTTTCACTCCCAGCTTAAAACCTGTCTTTTCCACAAATTATTCTTATTGTGGACTCTTTTTTCGTTTTTAGTTTCTTGCCATTATTTTTAAGTTTATGGTAACGTGTTGTAGATTAAGCTGACTAGGCCTATGTCATCTTTTGAGCGCACTATAAATATATAACATGTCGTGTCGTATCATCGTATCATGTAATTGTCACTCGTTAGCAGCTGAGTTTGAAGTTATAATGTTTACCAGTGTGTCACTATGCTAACGCCGTAGTGCTATAGCCCTGCAGTCTGCTGTCCGTCTGTTACAAGTCGGTGTGCTGTCAAAACGCTTGTTGGAAGGAAATTTGCTAGTTCTAAAACTAAGGTCACTTTCCTTTGAAACTTTATTGTTAATTTTTAAAAAGCCGTTGCGACACGTCGGCCGTCGCACGCGTCATCAATCAGTCAATCAACTCTGTTCGACCGACGACGATCGTCGCTAGTTTATTAGCTTGAACTTCGTCCAGTTTTGTGTACAACGCGATGGGCGTGAACAGGAGGAGAAGACGGGCGAGAAGGCGGCGGCCTCGACACGCGTTGACCTGTACGGAATGATTCCGCCGATTGAGAAGATGGAACCGGCGCTTAATTCTCTCGTGAAATGCGAGTATGTGACGTCGCTTCATCACGGCTTGAAATAGATTGTTGAGTTAGGTTGAAACAGGTCATTTTGCAACGACTTCCCAACCACAATCTCTTGACAAGTACTGAGAAAAGTGTCCATCACTGCAGCTAGAGCAATCGGTCTTATGAACATGTGTAAGTAAAGTAAGTAGGCCTAGGTTAACGTCTATCTGTGTAGCGCTTTATTGTCGATTCATGTCTCTAAAGCGCTCAGCTATGGCACGTCTTAACGAGGTATCACCTAGTCTTACCTGCCACCGACACGTTTATCCACAAATGGAATGAGCCATGTCTGTCTTTATTCCGCAGCCACAGAGAATCACCGTCTCATTTCCGTCCCACAGAGGGTAGGAGGCTGTGTCGGCCTGGGTGTCAGTATACGTATTGTTTGCGCAAGAACCTTTGAACTAAGTGACCTTTGACCTAGAGGTTTTATGCACTTAAACCAAGTAGTCGTTATGTGCTGCGGTATACATTATATTATATATTGTTATAAGTGATAATTAAAATTAAAATTGCATTTTAAAGCAAAAATATATAGCCCGGTCGGCAACTTAGCCGAGTGGGCTAAATTAGGCCTATACGTTTGTGCTCCAGTTATACACTGGATTTATGACAAAATTTTATTTTTGTTTGTCACAATGTAGGCTAATACAAAATTGAAGCGAGTTGAGTTGAGTCAGGACATGTGTATAGTCGGCGCCGAACTCGCAGTAGCGCCGGATGACGGGACAGACAACTGCAACCAGGACTCTAGTGCTGGAAGAGCCATGTGGGTCTTGAGCTGACGCTTGAATGAGGATAATGACAGTTCTGGCGGTCGGAAGACCGGTTCCAGGTTCTGTGGCCATAGACAGCGAAGCTACGTTGACCAGTCGATGTCGTGGTCGAGGGCACCATGAGAGAGAGTCCCAGACACCGCAGAACGTGACTGACGACGACCGGCTGTGGCTGCAGTCGGCACACACAGGTCAGCTAGGTCACGTGGTGCTACGCCGTGCAGACACTTCCACACCAGCACCGCCATCTTGAAAGTCACCCGCGCGCTGACGGACTGGCAGCCAATGAAATGTCGCGAGGACCGGCGTGGTGTGGTGTGGTCGTGATGACGAGCGTCAGAGACCAGACGAGCTGGCGCGTTCTGTAGCGACTGAAGGCAACGAAGATGGACGTCAAAATTACAGTGAAACTGAGTGAATGTCGGACAGAATGAAAGAGAAATACATTGCTGTGAAAAGTTAGCAAATTGCATGCAATGCACGTCTGTGCATTTTTTTAAATTTCTGCTAAACAGCTTCACCTGAAATTTTAAGAGGAAACAAAATACAAAATGTGGGTTGACTAGACCGTTCGATAGCTCAGCTGAATCGAGACACTGCTTGGTGCGATTGCTGTGTTTTCCAATGTTTAGGAGACTTTCGCTTTCGACCAACTGTATTGACAAGATCTCCAACCTTCAGGCGCTAAGTACGCACAGAAATTTATACTCGTAAGAACGTAACATTTGCCGGTTCTGTGTTGCATTTTTACCTGCCCCCGCGTTAGCCCGGATGACCTTAGCTTGCCCGGGATGGAAAGTCAAGGTCATAGGTCGAGGTGAAGGGTTAAGAGTTAGGGCTCGAGTTGAGTATAGAATGACTACTCATTTACCAAGGAACTGGAACAGCAGATCAGGCCGACATCAACCACCAAGCAGAATTTTATTTTTCGAATGTTGTTTGATGACATGTATTGAACAGTAAAGCCCGCATTCCATTAGTCTAGCTGGTCGAAAACCTGCTGAAAGCTGGCTGAAAGCTGGATAGAAGCTGGTTCGTACGGGTCGAAAACTGGTCA
>Ga0209782_1001552_pt1 | contig 12118 bp, 6 predicted proteins | sample WorMetmaBAHAMAS1_FD_187390 | JGI IMG/M metagenome (GOLD analysis project Ga0209782, IMG submission 187390) | Marine gutless worms symbiont microbial communities from Max Planck institute for Marine Microbiology, Germany - Inanidrilus... | ecosystem: Host-associated > Annelida > Digestive system >... | reverse complement strand
CTTCCTCCCCATCCCTTTTCTCCCTTAGAAGTAGGCCCATTAAATCTACCCTTTCTCTTCCCATTTATTTCTATTCCCTTCTCCTCCCGTCCCTTAAATGTAAGCCTCCTTAAATCCAGCTAGGGGTCTGACCGTCTGGGGGAGCACTGTAGCTCCCCCAGCGAGACCGGAAAGTCCAGGCAGATCCAGGACACCAAACGCTTTCTATTGCAACCTATGTTGATGCATTTTGGCAAGCATTTTCAAGCAGTTTGAAATTAGTAAAAATGCAATTAGTTTGTCGAGAAATTTTTCACATCTGAGGAGTATATCGTGCCTCACGGGCCCAAATCTGAGGAGGCATGAGCCTCAGTGCCTGAGGCACGAGCCTTAGTGCGTTAATGGTTGCACTGCCAATGCGAATACCAATCAGCTATGCATAGCACGGTAGAGAGTGCCTAAGCTAGCTGTACAGGGTTGCCAAAAATGGCACAGTTTGTTGTATGCCTTATAACTTTATCACATATTAACTGATTTTCAAATTTGTTTCACTGTCAGAATCAGGAGAAAATTTGCAATAATTTGTTGCAATATAATCACTAAAGATCCCACCTGTCAAGTGTGTTGCTACACTACCTTGTGAAATGTCACTGAATGGGGCAAACTGTTGCAGTGTTTATTGATCACGCCATTGGTCAGTGGCATCACCAGCTTGAATGCATCGTCCAGCAGCAATGTGGACACATTGAACATTTGATGTAAAAACTGCAGGAAGTGACAGTTACTTGAGACCTTAACTGAGACACTAAACACGTTTCCTGTTGTAAATTTGTTATAATGTGTTGTTACAAAAGTTGTCTTGATTTTAATTTGCTGTTAAGACATGGCAGCCGCATTTCACAAGGTAGTGTAGTGACATACTTGAGGTGTGGTGGGATTTTTAGTGATGATATCATTGCAAATTTTCTCCTGATTCTAACAGTGAAATAAATTCGAAAATCGGTTAATATTTGATAAAGTTATAAGGCATACAAAAAATTGTGCCATTTATTGGGGGCCACCGTGTAAACCAGAGTGAGTGACCAGGTAGAGACTCAGTAGATCAAAAGAGTGCCGGTCTGTGATTCAGTGCGACCCAGTGCACTTTAAGACCTGTGGTAACTGGTCACACATGATATTCCAAGTCACCAGATTGCGGATTACCGAAAGCTACTGAAGGCAGATTTCAGTAGATTTCAGTTTTATCAGCATCGTGAATTCCCAAAATGCCATAGTTGAAAAGTTCAACTGTACTGAGTAGTATCTGATGTTTGGGGGCCATGGGCTCCTCGTAGGAGGCTTGGGGACAAAACTGTCCCCTCCCCAGAAGCTGATGATTTTCTGCAAATTATGGTATAGTGATGTAGTTTGAAAGAAGGCAAAACAGTATTTTGATGTCTTACTTTCTGCAAAATAATACATTCCTGGGAGGCATGAGGGGATTTCATCCAAACCAACCGTACCAACAAACCTCTATATGCCAAGCGAGTAGACCTACTACCGGTAGCTAGCCAGTGGACATCCCGGGTATAAAGTGGAGTGGATATGCCCATAATGGATGTTGGATCAACTGCTTGAATGTGATGTAGTACCCATGTCTGGCCTCTTGGAGCAGAGTCCATGTTTTTGGACTGGGACTAGGGGAACTTTACTGTAGCACAGCTGCTGATAACGGGAATGTTCAGTCTAATCCCACTGATTTTGAATAAAAAGTATGTTGTTCAATGTCCACATGTGCTTGCTTTATAAATATTTGTCGTAAACAGTGATTTTGAGCTGTCTTAGACTTCGTTCCTGCAGTTCCAATGAGAACATCAGGTGACAAGAATCCTCCATCTTTGACTGTTCCTGACTCTCTTTGTTCCTCCCTAAGTTACACACATGCCTTTTTGGTCACATATGTGAAGTATTTTGTGGTTTTGCTCTTTTAGTGTCTCCACAACCCAGTTGAGTTCATCGCTCTGTTTGTCTTCTGACTATCTCAGCACATGTCCAGCTAATGTTAATCTCTGCATTTTCATCACATTGGACAGAGGTTGCATTCCAGACCTTTGCATCACCTCTCCATTGCTTACATGTTTTACAGATATAATACCAATGGAACGCATCCAAGGTGTTGCAGATTTTGGCTGTCGACTAGCTTGTCTTAAAGATGTGAATTACAGGTGTGACTTGCTGTTGACAGCACATTATGTGTTGAGGTGGAATTTAATAGTATTGCTGGTGGACTGTCACGATTGTATGATTCGAAGCTGTAGGTAAACTTGGTATCAGTGATCTTGGACTGTGAACTTGCTACATTACTGGATACAGACAAGTTTGTGCTTAAATAAGGTAAAGTTCTCCCATACTCGTTACGGAGCATTGGGCCCGGAGTTGATCCTGGATTCCTGGTATACAGGCAGTCAGTCACCCCTAGGTGATTTTGTCTGCGCTTAGTGATCATTTTTACAGCTTTCTGGATAAGATGAGACTATTGTGATGTCAATATTCAGGTACAGTAAAGGGTTCGGCATTGCAAAGTATCTGCTTGGTGAAGAACATCTGTTGAACATGCCAAACTGCGTGATCGGCATCATCTTCTATATGCTTCAGTTCATTCTTGGTAATTACAGCAGCACCATCGTGATGATAACATAATTAACTACTACAGTGATGATATGGAGCAACTTATAGGCAGTACATAGTTGATAGTTGCTGTACCAGAAGGGCCTCCATAAAACATGCCGAAGACGGAAAGGTAGGGAAGAAGTACGTCAATTGTGGGCAAGCAAGTTGACATTGAGAAAGAAATATATAATGTGAAAGTGGATATCCACTTCAGACAGTTAACAAGACATTAAATACTGAAACAGTCTCTGAGACTCTGAGTAGAACATAGTGCAGTATGGTACTCAGTTCACACTTGATTACTAATTACTAATTACAGCATTATGTGCAATGTGTTAACATGTGTATAACTTAAACTTTTTGTTTATAAATTCTTCCATGAATGAATAATAAACAACTGTTTTGAGTCCTGCGAGCATTATTTAGCTCAGTAGATATGATACCATGTTGTGCATATACATGCAGTGCACGTGAAGACATGGTGGGCGACACATCTGCTGTTGGACACGTCTGTTCTGGCGTGTATTGGCTCCGTCTATCTTGCGTACATACTTGCATTTGTCCTGCGCGACCTGTGCATCGTCTGCATCTCGACGTACCTTGTTAACTTCTATCTGCTCTACGCGTCCTACCAGCGCTACCAACATGCTTGATTCATTCCGAGACAGGCGACTCGGTGACATCGCTGCAGGGATTCAGCATCCATCGTCTACAGACCCAAACTCTCATGGCCAAACAAAGCAAAGAAAACTAGAAAAATGTGTTGTCATATCGAGATGCTCACCACCGCTACTCGCCCATTTAAACCTTGACTTTCTGACCTCACGGTCCATGAGGTTGTGGAGGGAGAGACTGATGGACTTGATGGCTGAAGAAATGGAATGCTGTCATGGACGAAGGAAGTTAAAGACCTAGAATAATATCCACTGAAGTACGGAGGGAGTGAGTGAGTGGATGAATAGTTTTCTGGTATTGTCTTACTTAGATTGTGCTGATTAACAGATGTTAATAGGTGGTTGTATCAGTGTAATTGACAGAACTCTTGACAGTTGCTGTTTTCACACAGTTGGCTACAAATGTATTGCAGTGCAAAAGTGTTTTTATTTCAGTATTTCTGCATGATTTACAGCAGATTTTCATGTCATCAGGTGCAATAACTTATCATAAACATTAAGCAAGAAACTTAGTCATGATAAGTTATTGCACCTGATGACATGAAAATCTGCTGTAAATCTGCAGTGGCTGAACTGCATTATAATTAATGCAGAATATGATATAACAATGTATTGTGTCCAACAACGTATACAAAACAATATCAGATGCGATAGAATTCAATATATAAGACAAAATCTTTCTATACAAATAATAAACCCTATCTTCCAGTAACAGTGAGTACAAAACCTCATAAAACAGCACAGTTGCTTGCACAGCAACGGAGTCCCACTTTGATGACCTGCTGGCCAAAACCAAACACTTGTAAAAGTCGACAGTCTGCAACAGCAGTTCTCTAGTTGACGCACAACGTAATGCAAGGCGGCTGCAGTGTATCAGTCATATACATGCCCATCAATAACGATGATTTGGCAATAAGATACTGTAACCTGCAAAATACACTCGGCACTTGTCCATACGTGAATACAGTACACTTACGTCAGTATGAATTAACGCTCTACAGCAGTACAGCTACTTTCTAGAGACAGTGCTGTGGCCTCACGACACCAGCCTTAGCCTCGGCCCTCAGACAAAAATTCCGGTAACAGTCAGGAGGGTTTGGCCTTGTTTAGACAATACAAGTTGGTCGCGTCTTCAGTGTGGTGCTTACAGTTACACAACTGCTACAAGGATTATTTCAGTATTTTAATAACTTCATAACAAAACAACATTAGCACATTATTGGCAACAAGCCAGGAAAAACTTGGCACTTGTATAAAGTATGCAGATTCTGTCAAACATTGATAATCCGGATCAAAACAAACAACAAAAAATGATCACATAAGTTAAAACGTAGCACCGACATCACAATTGTCAATACACATAATGATTGCTGCTGCTTTAGAAGTGGCATTTTCCATGATATAGCAGCACCTAACAGGTCACAACTGTTATGTGTAGTAGACGAATGACACAAAATGACTACAGTAGCTTTTGGTGTAACAGTTTACATAAATTATTCCATTTAAGGAAAAGGTAGAATGGTGTGATACCTAACAACCACACTCCTATTAGGTCATGGTAGGTTTCGGAAAATGCCACTCAAGACAAAAACTGATTACATTATTTCTTGTACTGTAGCCAGCAAACAAAAACAAATACAGTTATTGCCATGAAGCACCTGACATGACGCTGTATTTGATCTGTTTCGATTCACCGATTGACAGATAATCACAATGGTTGATGGATAAGTCTATGAAGACAAAAAGAAGACAAGTATTTAACCTGCCACAGTTAAAGAGTTGCAGCATTACGTAATGTTAATTACTTCACTCACTGACAATTTGATCAGGCTGACTGATGGTGGCCAGTGACAACGCCACAGTGGTCGATAAAACACATTTCTGGAACTGGAAAGTGCATTCACTGTCAGCAAAAACAGGCACTAAAATATCACATTAACAACATTCTTACTATATTCTTCATACCTAACATGTGCATATACAGAAACCTTCAACTAGTTATCATATATGATAACAAGACTGCTCAAAATAATCTCAGAACAGGCCACATTGCATAGGGGCATAGTGGGCATGACGAATGCATGGATCGTAATAACCACATCACCACTGAGCTGTCGAAGACCAAAAGTCACGAGCTAACGAACACAATTTTCAGCATTTCTGGTCACTGGAGCAACACACAGATGGTACTGGTTGATCTGCAAGGAGTGATTTCTTGTTAGTGTTCTGAAATCACCTAACACGTATGCTGCATTGTTTCTAAGATATTGGGTGCCAAAGCCAATATCACATGGCAAAATGTGCGCATCGATGCATGCGCAACCCATGGCACACTAAATTTTCCGACGGACTAAACCAATTAAGCAGTAAAACCACAAAATCAGTAACAATAATGTAGTAACGCATACCCTTCCGCCTAACTCGCATAACAATGGCTGGCTTAGCAGCAAACTATAATTTCTTGCAGCAGTGTGTGTGGTATCTGGACAGCACATCAACTACAGACATTTTAAGCAGTCACTGAAAATACATTTGTTTTCGCTGTAGTCGACGCCAGCACACAGAGACGTAATTGTTTTCATGCATGCCAGAAGCTCAATTACTTGCTTACGTAAACCAAGAATCCAAGATGGTGTATTCGGTGATCAGGGACTGAGCAGGCGAGTGCTCGTGAGGTCCGTGAGGCTGATGCGTGGTGCTCCCATCTCCTGTAGTGCTGCCTCGAGATCACTCGCATCAATGTCACCGGTGACGAACCGCCAGTCGTCTATCAGTGTCGATGACAACGGAGCCGACTCTGGACTAGAACGTGCACAGCACAGACACATCAGAGAAAAACAGACAAAAGGACCAGAAGTAACATATTGGCTGCGCGATACAAAAAGCATCTGGCATGCAGACTGACTGAGTTAAGATTTGGCATCTCACACGACACAAAATAGATCATTTAGGGGATGCTTGTCACACACAAAGACTCTCTTACTACATCCTGGAAACAGGGTGGTTTATTCACAAACGATAAGATAAAGGAGAAACCGATAAGAAAGGAAATATAATCAAGAAGCAAAAGGAAGCAAATGACCAGGTAAAAACGCACATACTGTGCCAAAATTTACATGTTTCTTTAGGGTGCTATAGGCCCTGGAGGCTGGAGCCTGCCCAGGGTACATCACAATGCAGAATAGACAGACGTGATAATATCTGCCAACTAGAAAAGTCTCGTTGAATGAGTATTGAGGTCCCATTGACTGCATGACCTTCAATCCAAGACAGCTATGGTCATGACCCATACACAAACAAAAGATCAAGATCAAAGGTCACTCTGTTTAAAAGTTGAGACTGGAAACAGACAGAGGCGACTACATTACCTTCTATGCTGATGCGATCAGTAAAAATATAACGAACTGCAAACATTATGGGATAATATATCTGGAACTGAATGCAGTAGGTCACTCTGCCCACGTAACAGCTAACAGTGCATCCAGTGACATCGCAAAGGCTGGTCGCCATCCAATAAGCCTGATCTGATTGGCTGCAGTCTCAGTTAACTTACTCGCTTTACAGCCATTCAGTTACGATGAAGTTAGGTTAGTTGAGACGACGTTAGCTGAGTTCAGGCTAGGTCAGATAAATTACGTTAAATAAGTTTATGTGAGGAGAGATTTGTAACTCCAATGACAAATAATGTCAGGTACAACCACATATCACACAGTCGTCTTGCAGTGATACAGCACATTTCACACTACGAAATTGTGCATGCCAACACTGCCCGGTAAAACCAGAACTCAGGATATTTTTTACAAAACAAATATCTGATTTCAGTAACGAAGTGATTTAAGAAAGGTTGTATATACAGAAAAGGAGACTACTGACCCTTCTTGGCCAGCACATGATCCAGATGAAGGTAGGTCAGTGGCAAAGTCAACACCGACACCGTATCCAGCTCCTGTACCTCGCGGAGTGTGATGCAATGTTAGATCTTCGACGTGCGACTTCATTAGCCGGCTTGTAATCACCCGCAGATCATCCGACATCGACCGACTATTGTCGATGATTGAACTACTCGCATTTGTTGTCGAAGTGGCACCACCAACACCATCACTGGCAACCTCCATGCACCTCATCTCACCCACATTGGCTTCACCAGCTCTATCGATGCCATCATAAATCCTCCATCCTACTGGAACCGGCGTGGCCTTGCATAACTGGTGCTCGTGCAGAAATCCTGTGTCAACAGCTGCCGCTTGACTTGAGTTCTGGAACACTGGCCTTGTGCTCGTCAGAAAGCTTAGCGTACCTGCTTCCAACATCTCACGATACGACGAATGCAAACTATTTCCTGCCATCTCACCGAAATCTACTCTTTCCTGGTCACGACCACACTGTGGCAGATTTAGTGATGTCAGCAGTTCTGGTGACCCGCTGACACCTTGCTCAACATTGTTAGTCTGCGCAAGCAAAGCAGTAAAACTGGACTGCATTTCGGTTGGTGTCAAATAACTCGCAGCGATAGCAGAAGGCACCAGAGACGGTAACATGGAGAACTCGCATGTAGCGCTACAGTTTGTCTGAACTGCCGAGACTCCATCAGGCCACAGTGACGCTCCAACGCTAGGAGGCAGCAAGTTACTTTTAATTCCTTGGTCCTGCAGACAGTGGCCGACTATTTCACTGTCATTCGACAGCACAGATAAACTGCTTGGGGACTGCGCCTCTGAGATGTGATGGTCAACTGAGTCGGTCCCAGGCAACATGGACTGCGAGTCATCAGAAGATATGGAATTAGATGATCGTGGGTAAATCGACTTCCAACGTTCCAGCAATGTGCGGTCTTCGTCTGTCAGCGATGGACCTTCAGCCCCATTACCTACAGGCACAGCATGTCATTTTGCAAGCTTTACGACATACACCCAGTTTCTCAAACTACTGGTGCCAGACAGCTGGTTTAAAGCGACCAATGCCCCTTCCAGCATCGGTTTGGTAGTGGTGATGGACGAAGAATAGAAGTGAGTGGAGTTGGTGTTCTTGGTTTCCTTTAGTGCCTGACATTGTCGGGTGCATGACAGTAAGGGCATCCAGCATGTAGAAAACCCATTTATCCACAAACATTCTGTTTGGGAATATGAGAAGGAAGAAAATTTAGTGAGGGCTAGTTAAAAACGAAAAACGGCCATTGTTGATGGCTGGTTTCTGGAGTTGCTCCACACTGGGCTAGCAGTTTCACCCCGCCTCCAATCATTTATCCCTTCTGCCAAATCAGTGGCTTAATCACCTGACCAGACGTCCATATGCCGGTCAGCTCCGGATAACTTCCCAGACTCAAGAGAACTCGGACTGAGTCATCTCCCAAATTTGGTTTTATATTTGATTCAGTGGAAAGGTTAGGTGATGACACCCCAATGGACCTTTCAATAGAAAGGTGATCAAAATGTGACAAAAATCAAAATATCCTGAATTCACAGATAAGTCAGCCACATCACTGTCCATTGCAACAACGCTGTAGCCCAGTCAGACAGCTTCTCCGGACTGTGAATTACCCACGAGTGGATCATGGTTCTTTACGATCCTGTTCCCATCTGCAGATGTATAAATAGTTCTTTATATCCCATGGACCCAAATCTTGTTGTGGGGAGGGGGCTGGCTGTCCCTCCGCAACGTAATTTTGGAGTTTGTTCACGAGGTGATGCAGGGGCCACTGTCACAGGGTCGGGGTGATGGCGGGGGTGGATAATATCGACCCCCGTGCAGGACTCTTGCTTGTCATATGATTCGATTGCTGTGCTGTCGTTAACAGCGTTGCTAATAATGAGAGCTCACAACGTTGTTCGCTTATCCACATACCGATTTGTGGATTAAGCCCAATCTTTTGCAGTATTTGGCAACATGCCTCATCGCCGCATAGGCGTAATATCACACAGTCCCCAAACAAGAACCTCAAGGGAGGGGCAATTGAGAAAGGTTTTTTTACGAGCCAACTGTCCTTCCTGTTGCACAACTAACAGTGTCATCATACTGAAGCAGTGAAGCAAGGCAACTGGTGAAATGACCCAACAGACCTACATTCTTTCTCAATTCAGAAAGTAAAACCTGAAGGAAGAAACAGTGATATATTTGGGACTAGTACTACTGACAATCTGGATACTGATAGCAGTCACAAAGACCTGAGCAATGTTCGTATAAAAGGGGGCACTGAAAATGACAGACCAAAAATGGAGCTGATCAGCTGGTGCCATACGCCCTTAAAAAGTTGAACTGAGTATGGCACAAAGCTTTGTTCCGTGACTGAGCAACAATCAAAGGTATGGTGTGGTGCTGTGAGGCCGGTGATTCGGAGCACGTGCACGTGTATAAAAGTGGCGTGACCAACGCTTTGTCGGACAGCAAAAATGGAACATAGCGATAGAGAAAGGTCGTTGTTATCTGTATGTTATTTGTCAATTGTGTAGACAGAATCGTAACAATGAATGCCAAGTTTCCCATCTGCCTTACTGACATTTAAAGGGTACTCCGTGTGTACCGATGACAAATATACAAACTGCATGTGGCTGACATCTGCTTATTTGATTAGTACGAGTTCTCTCAGATACGTTACATTCTTGTCTGCTTTAATCAAGTTTGTTATCTGCACAGTCATTTAACTAATTTTCAGTCGACCGTTAACAACAGCCTTCCCAGGATGCCCGGAAGACTTCGGCATTAGGCTGTAAGTTAAACTTTCCGACGACCATAGCAAACAAATTCAGACTACTGCGATGGTCCTCGTAATAAAAAGAACAATCAGCCTACAGGTCCTGTCCAGGCCCCTCTGGTTCTCATGGGTCGTATGTGCTATAGTGAGCCATAAGAAAAGTGACATTTTATTTTTGACTATAACTTTTGCCAATCTTAACCGATTTTTATAGTTTTTATATCATATTAATCGTGAAGAAATTCTATATGTGACTATAGTAAAAATTTATTAAAGCACTAGATTTATGTGTGAACATTACCTGTGTAGATGTCAGTATGTGGTAGAGATAGGAATAGTAGTCACAATTATGCCTTACCACTTGATCCATCAGTTTCAGGTCCGTCATTTTCAGTCGACCCGTATAAAATTATAAAATGAGCAAGAAGGCAGTTACCAGACAGACAGAAAGATAGACACACACACACACACACAGTCACAGACACAACTTATCATCCTACGCATGTGTGGACAATTAGACAGTGATATAGATAGAAGATATACAGACGGAATATACAGCAAATCAGCAGATGGCATGGCATGACACGTACTGTTTGCAGTGTTCTTCTTCTTCTTGTTCTTTTTCTGTTGTGCTTTCTCGTGCTTCAACCTCCGCTGTTCCTCTCGTTCTCTCTGACGTTGCAGCGCCGTCACGCCACGACACAGCTTGCCGTCATTGCTAGCGCCGAGCTTAACCAGCTCTGAAACGCAGCATATGGACAGCGATAACCAGACTGAGTTTGACTTCTGCACGGCGATATGTTTTACTTACAGAAAGATGATGCCACTAAAGACAAACACAACAGGAGATTGCAAAGTTGCTAACAGATGCTGATAATATACATCTTTACCACTACAAACTATATGCAGTGTATAAAACATAGACATTGTGAATTAACATGGGCCAAGAGGCATGGTTTGAATTGGGGGGGGGGCTCTAAAATGCAGGAAAACCTTACAGCAGCTAGGGGAGTTTTGAGCAGACCCATAGACCCCTAGCTGGTGGTGAGGGGGCTGGTTGTCCAGAGATTATGCTGCAATTTTACAAACATTTTTCCAGGTGAACATAAGTCAGCCAGTTCCCACTCAAGTCCTTTTCCTCCACCTGTTGTAGACGAGAATCCTGGAAACTAGAAATTAGTGGAATGGGGTTCTTACAACAGCCAACTTTCAGTGTCAAATCACTGAAGGATTCACACAGCACTAACGCTAACCAGTGGTTAATCAGACTAGTTTTACAGAATTATTCCTAGTTATGCCAGTTGTCCCAATGGCAAATCTTTCACATTTGTGAAGCAGTTATAGCTATAGCCAAACAACAACGTGGGAAGCACTGAAGTAAATGTTAAGTATATAATCTACAGAATAATGAGCTGCCTGGGTAGCACTCACCAAGCCTCTGTCTCCGACGACCAGAATTCAGCAGTGCAGCTTTGATGCGTGCTTTAACATCAGCAGCTAGTGGAGGGTTTGTGTCAACAATAAGTGAATTAGAGTCGGACTGAGTACAACTTGCTGCTGCAGCAGTGTCTGTGCAATTATCTTTAACAGCACTAGTGTTGGTCCCATTACAGCTCCTGTCACATGTCTCTAGTTGACAGATTTCATCCTTCAATTTCCTGTCAGTGTCCGTAACACTTCGAGCACTGAGCATTGTGACATCATCAGTTTCACTCTGTTGACAGGCACTCGGCATTTCGACGGAATTCCCATCAACCTTGCTGCTGGCGGTGGAAATTCCGGGTACTTCTGGTTTCACTCTGACATCTGCCAAGCCGTCATCATTAACAGCATTGCCAGTAATGTTCGTTGCCGATGATTCCAATTGGCTGAAAGTACTAGTGGCAGTGGACGTTGTTGGTGGCTGAAATGGTACACAAGTTTGTTCGCTGGACACTGAAATCTTGCTGCTGCAGTTGCCATTGGTGACAGGATGTAGAATATACGGCACATGAGTTGCAGTCAGTTTTGAGTGGCTGTAGTGTAGCATCTCCTTCGTGATGGCATCACGCAACTCCTCAGCATTCATGTCCTACAATGCATTTAATATGATACCACACCGTAAATATACTCACCAGCAACCAGCAAA